>ENA-OPCP01000044-OPCP01000044.1-human-gut-metagenome-genome-assembly--contig:-NODE-44-length-111184-cov-11.626407_pt1 | contig 111184 bp, 85 predicted proteins | sample MGYA00241563_ERZ501477 | MGnify/ENA primary metagenome ERZ501477 (study PRJEB25962, sample SAMEA2042572) | human gut metagenome | biome: human gut; feature: human-associated habitat; material: faeces... | reverse complement strand
CTTGCATGTGTTAGGCACGCCGCCAGCGTTCGTCCTGAGCCAGGATCAAACTCTCAAAAATTTGTATCTAAACTCCGAAGAGCTTAAATCAAGTTTCTGATCAATTTGCTTCTAGCAAAATTACTCAAGAATTTTCGTTGGCTGTTTTTTCGCTTACGCTTAAACAATCCATTATTGTCCAAGGTGTTTTTTTCGTCTTTGCGTTATTCAATTTACAAGATACAGCGCGCTCACCACACTCGCGGTTAGCTTGCTCAGTATACCACGCTTGCAAGCCTTTGTCAAGAACTTTTTTCGATCTTTTTCAAATTCCTTTGCATGCGCTTTCCCTTCGCAGCCGCCCCTTTCGGAACAGCTTGCATATATTACCACTTGTGTCAGCGTTTGTCAAGCGGTTTTTGGGTTTATTTCTGATTTTTTTCATCTTGCGGGCGGAGCTTCGGATCCCGCGTCTTTTCCTTCTTCAGGCGTTTCCTAAAAAGCCCCCTGTTCCCGGGAAACGGCGTCAGATAGCCCACGTCCAGGCACTTGAGACTTGCCAGGTGGGCGATCAGAAGCACAAGTCCGGCAATCAGCCCCTTGATGCCCGCAAACGACGCCGCCACGCCCAGACCGAACCGCCAGACCCGAATGGCCTCCGCCAAGTCTCTGTTTGGCAGGACAAAACCGCAAACCCCCGCCGTGCTGATCACCACCAGTGCCACGGGGGATATCAGGTTTGCTTCCACCGCCGCCGTTCCCACCACAATGCCGCCGATGGTGGAGACGGCCTGTCCGACGGCCTGAGGCAGGTGGATCCCCGATTCCTGCAACAGCTCGTAGGCGATGAGCAATCCCAGAACCTCTGCCGCCGTGGAAAACGGCACCATTTCCTTATTCAATAGGATAATGTTCAGCAGCTGTTGGGGTATCCAGTCCTGGTGGAAGCTGACGAAGGCAATATAAATTGCCGGCAGCAGCAGCCCCGTCAGCAGCGCGCCGTAGCGGAGAATTCGGATGCAGGAAGCCAGTACATAATCCCGCCCCCTGTCCTCCGGGCTTTCCAGCAGATACCCCAGCGTCGCCGGGGCAAGATAGGCCAGGGGCAGCCCGTCCACCAGCAGCCCGACCCGACCGTCCAGCAGCCCCTGGCAGAAGCGGTCAGGCCGCTCCGTGTATTGCAGCAGCGGGAACGGCGTGGCGCGGGAGCCGGTGACGTACTCCTCCACCGCCGACGGCGACAGAAGTCCGTCAATATCTATGGTATCCAGCCGCCGCTTCATCCGCTTCACCAATTCCGGGTTTGTAATGCCCTCCACCCACGCCACCGTCACGTTGGTCAGTGACCGGCGGCCTACCTTTGTTTCGTGCAATCGCAAATCGGGCGTCCGCAGATGGCGGCGAATCAGGCTGGTGTTAACCCGGATGGTTTCCACGAAGGCGTCCTTCGGCCCTTTTACCGTGTTCTCCACTTCGGGAGAGGACGGCCCCCGCTGGACGCCGGTTTTTACCTCAAAGGCAAGAGCGCCCGCGCCGGGGAACAGGACGATGCAGAAGCCGTTTACCAGCTTCAGCGCCGCCTCGTCCACGTCCTCGCAGACGGACACCGCCGAGTTATACACAGCGCCATGGAGCGCAGCATCGTAGGCTTCCTCCATGCTTCCGGACAAATTCTCCGAGATGGGCTTGAATACATACTCCGAAATATCTCCGCCGGAGGTCAGGCCGTCGATGTAGTAGGCATAGAGGGGATTCCCGCCGCAGCGCAGCGTGCGGGTCACGAAATCCCCGGCTCCGGCAAACCGGCTTTTGATCTGTTCATCTGTCATGGCTTCCCCTCCTCCAGGGAACCTCTGATTAAATCGGCGAGAGCTGACAGCGAGAGATTTTTCACCAGATGAAGGTGTCGAAAGTGGAGGAATACTGTATGTATTTCCCACTTTTGGCACCGAACAGCTGGGGAAAAAGATCCGCTGTTCAGCCGAAGACGATTCAATCAGAGGTTCCCTATGGAAGTATGCCCGGAATTTGAGCGGAATATCATTGCTTTTTTGATTTTATAATGATATAGTAGGATATTATGGATTTTAGGAGGCGTCCGCAGTGAGCCGAATCGGAAACATCAAAAAATTGTCTGATACCCGGTTTCTGAACTTTTATGAATTCGAGGCCGTCCACCGGGACGGAATGTCCGCGCCCTATTTTGTCGCCTCCCGGGCAAAGAAAATCGAGCAGCTCAAGGCCGTTTCCCACGAGAACAAGCCCGACGGCGTCGTTCTTTTCGGCGTTTACGGAGAGAAAAAGGACAGGGTCGTCCTCGTCCGCCAGTACCGCTACCCCCTGGGGGACTACGTCTACGAATTCCCCGCCGGTCTTGTGGAAAGCGGCGAGGACAGGGCAGCCGCCGGTATCCGGGAAATGTACGAGGAAACCGGGCTTACCTTTACCCCGGTGGACGCGGGCGCCTGTTCCCGGCCGTTTTTCACCACCATCGGCATGACCGACGAAAGCTGCGGCACCGTATTCGGCTATTGCAGCGGCGCCCCCACCTCGGCACATCAGGAATCGTCGGAGGACATTCAGGTGATCCTCGCCGACCGGGCGGAATGCAAGCGGATTCTGCGGGAGGAAAACGTGGCCATTATGTGCGCGTACATGCTGATGCACTTCATTGCCGATGAGGGCGACCCTCTGGCATTTTTGCAGAAAGAATAAGGGAGGTTTCCCAAATGGACGTCAACATTCATCCGATGCGCCCCGAGGATACCGACGGGAAGGGTTTCGTACACTGGAAGAGCTGGCAGGAAACCTACACCGGCCGGATGCCGGAAGCATTTATCGCCCGTCAGACGTTGGAAAAATGTCAGGAGAATGCCCGCCGCTGGCCGGAAAACACCCTCGTCGTCCGGCTGAACGGAAAGATTGTGGGTTTCAGCTGCTACGGTACAGACGATTCCGGTGCCGGTGAGGTATTTACCATCTATCTATTGAAAGAAGCCCAGGGTCTGGGGCTTGGTCGGAAGCTCATGGATGCCACGCTGAGCCGCCTTGACCGCCGCTCCCCTGTCACACTCTGGGTGTTGGAAAACAACGACCCGGCCATCGGTTTTTATGAACATTACGGCTTTCGCATGGACGGTGCGCAGAAAAGCGCTCCGTATGGAACGGTATGCCGGATGACCTATCTCCGAGCGTAAAATCAAATCAGGAGGCTTTTTATGTCCCACGTGATTGCCGCCGTATCCACCGGCGCTTCCGTTTCCGCCATCGGCATCATCCGCCTGTCGGGTGACGGCTGCATTGCGGCTGCGGATAAGGTATTTACATTGAATAGCGGAAAGTCCCTGGGGGACACCCCCGACCGCCGTCTGGTTCTGGGGGCTCTTCACGACAAGCAGCGCCGGGTCATTGACCAGTGCATGGCGGTGGTCTCCCGCGCGCCCCACTCCTACACCGGCGAGGATACCGTGGAATTTCATTGCCACGGCTCCCCTGCCGTGCTGGCGGCGGGGCTGGAGGCTCTGTATCTCGCCGGGGCGCTTCCCGCCAAGCGGGGGGAATTCACCAAACGCGCCTTCCTCAACGGGAAAATGGATCTGACCCAGGCGGAGGCCGTCATCGATCTCATTGAAGCGGATACCGCCGACGCCGCCGCCAACGCCGCCGGGCAGGTGGGCGGCAGGCTGCAAAAGCAGCTCGCACCCATTTACGACGATCTGACCAATCTGTGCAGCCATTTCCACGCGGTGCTGGACTACCCCGACGAGGATATCGAGGATTTTGGCCTTGAACAATACAGTAAAAGCCTTCGGGGCGATGCCAAAGCGCTGTATGCCCTGCTGCAAACCTACGGTCAGGGTCGCATCCTCCGGCAGGGCGTGGCCGCTGCCATCGTAGGCAAGCCCAATGTGGGCAAATCCAGCCTTCTGAACGCGCTGGCGGGGTTCGACCGCTGCATCGTCACCGACGTTCCCGGCACCACCCGGGATACGGTGGAAGAAACGGTGCTGCTGGGTTCCACCCGTCTGCGGCTCATTGACACTGCCGGTATCCGGGAAACCGCCGATACCGTGGAGGCCATGGGCGTCCGGCGTTCCCGGGAAGCGGTGGAAAACGCCGATCTGGTGATCTTCGTCTGCGACGGCTCCCAGCCGTTGGACGAAGAAGATCAGATCATCATCGATCTGTGCATGGAGCAGGAGAACGCGGTGGCGCTCATCAATAAAACAGACCTTGGCAGCGCCGTGGAGCCGGGGGAGCTGCCCTTCCTGAACGTCATTCCCATCTGCGCGAAAACCGGGGCAGGGCTTGACCGGCTTGCGGACACCGTTGATACTATGTTTGAAAACGAAACGCCCTGCGACGGCTCCATTCTCACCAACGCCCGGCAGTTTGACGCCATCCGCCGGGCTTACGAAGCCATGCTTCGGTCGCTTCAGGGCTTGCAGCTGGGGGTTACCCCCGACGCGGTGCTCACCGATGTGGAGCAGGCCATGGAAGCCATGGGCGAGATTACCGGCGCAACCGTCCGGGAGGACATCACCGCGCGAATTTTCGAGCGGTTCTGCGTGGGAAAATAACCGAAAAAGGATGATATCCGTATGATTTACCTTGACAATTCCGCCACCACCCGTCCCTGCCCGGAAGCGGTGGAGGCTATGACAAAGGCGCTGACCGAAAACTGGGGCAACCCCAGCGCCCTGTACGATTTCGGCATCCGCGCCGCCCGGGAGCTGCGTACCGCCCGCCACGCCGTCGCCGCCGCCATGGAGGCGGAGCCTGACCGGGTGTTCTTCACCTCCGGCGGCACGGAAGCGGACAACTGGGCCGTATTCGGCACCGCGAAGCGCATGGGCAAGCGGGGAAAGCACATCGTCACCACCGCCATTGAGCATCACGCTATCTTGAACTGCATGAAGGAATTGGAAGCCCGGGGCTTTTCCGTGACCTATTTGCAGCCGGACAGTCTGGGGCGCATTTCTATGGACGCGCTGAAAGCCGCTCTGCGGAAGGACACCGTTCTGGTTTCCGTCATGATGGTGAACAACGAGGCCGGTTCCGTCATGCCCATCCGGCAGATGGCGCGGCTGACCCACCGGCTCTGCCCCGACGCAATTTTCCACACTGACGCGGTGCAGGGCTTTCTGAAGGTTCCCTTCGCCGCCAAAACCCTGGGCGCCGACCTGATCTCCGTTTCCTCCCATAAAATCCACGGCCCCAAGGGCTGCGGCGCGCTGTACATTTCTCCCCGGCTGAAATCCTTCCCGGCGCTGCTCCAGGGCGGCGGGCAGGAGGGCGGCTACCGCAGCGGCACGGAGGCGACCCCGGCCATTTTCGGCTTTGCCGCCGCCTGCGCCGCCCTGTCCGCCACTTTTAACGCGGACGCCGCCCGGGAAAAGGCGCTGCTGGACGGTGCCGTTTCTCAGCTTTCCGAGCTGGACGGGCTGGTCGTCAACGGCGCACACGACGCGCCCCACATTCTTTCCCTGTCCGTCCCCGGCGTCCCCACCCAGAACACCATCAACATTCTGCAGGATCATGGCATCTGCGTTTCCGCCGGTTCCGCCTGCGCCAAGGGACATCGCAGCCATGTGCTGGAAGCCATGAATCTTTCGCCGGAAATCATGGACGGCTCCTTCCGGGTCTCCCTGTGCCGGGACACCACCGCCGAGGAGCTGGACGCCCTCGTTTCGGTCATCCGGGAGGAGATCCTCCCCCGGGCAAGATGACGGCTTCCAATATTCCAAACCCCCTTTCTTTCCGCCTTCGGGGATTGGCGGTTTTGTGGAAAATGCAGTTCTGCGACGAAAAAGTTGCAGATACCCCTTGTTTTTTCCGCCCGGTTCTGTTACAATTCGGGTACACTAATCTTTCATGGAGGGACATTTGTTCATGAGTTATGTTGACGAGACCCTTGCCCGGGTCAAAAAGCAAAATCCCGACCAGCCCGAGTTCAATCAGGCGGTCTATGAGGTTCTGGAATCTCTGCGTCCCGTGATCGAGAAAAACGAGGATGCTTACCGCCGGGACGCTCTGCTGGAGCGTCTGACTACCCCTGAGCGCGCCATTCTGTTCCGGGTTCCCTGGGTGGACGACAAGGGTCAGGTTCAGGTGAACAACGGCTACCGCGTCCAGTTCAACAGCGCCATCGGCCCCTACAAGGGCGGTCTGCGCTTCCATCCCAGCGTTACCTTAAGCGTCATCAAGTTCCTGGGCTTTGAGCAGGTGTTCAAGAACAGCCTCACCGGCCTGCCCATCGGCGGCGGCAAGGGCGGCTCCGACTTCGACCCCAAGGGCAAGTCCGACCGGGAGGTCATGGCCTTCTGCCAGAGCTTCATGACGGAGCTGTATAAGTACATCGGCGCGGATACCGACGTTCCCGCCGGCGACATCGGCGTGGGCGGCCGGGAGATCGGCTACCTGTTCGGCCAGTACAAGCGCATCCGCAATCTGTACGAGGGCGTCCTCACCGGCAAGGGTCTTTCCTACGGCGGCAGCCTTGCCCGTACCCAGGCCACCGGCTACGGTCTGCTGTACCTGACGGACGAAATGCTCCGCTGCAACGGCAAGTCCCTGGAGGGCAAGACCGTTGTGGTCTCCGGCGCGGGCAACGTGGCGACCTACGCCATCGAAAAAGCCTGGCAGCTGGGTGCCAAGCCCGTCACCTGTTCCGATTCCACCGGCTGGATTTACGATCCCGACGGCATCGATGTGGCCACCCTCATCGACGTCAAGCAGGTGCGCCGCGCCCGCCTGACCGAGTACGCCAAGGCACGCCCCAACTCTGTCTACCACGAGGGCAAGGGCGTGTGGACGGTGAAGTGCGACGTGGCTCTGCCCTGCGCCACCCAGAACGAGCTTCTGCTGGACGACGCCAAGACGCTAGTGGCAAACGGCTGCTTCGCCGTGGCCGAGGGCGCGAACATGCCCACCTCTCTGGACGCCACCGCCTACCTGCAGGAGCACGGCGTTCTGTTCTGCCCCGGCAAGGCCTCCAATGCCGGCGGCGTCGCCACCTCCGCGCTGGAAATGACCCAGAACTCCGAGCGCCTGAGCTGGACGTTCGAGGAAGTGGACGCCAAGCTGAAAACCATCATGGTGAACATCTTCCACAATCTGGATGCCGCCGCCAAGGAATACGGCATGGAAGGCAACTACGTTGCCGGCGCCAACATTGCGGGCTTCCTGAAGGTCGCCGACGCCATGACCGCACAGGGCATCGTGTAAGAATTCAATATCTCTACAGCCCCAACCTGACGGTTGGGGCTGTACTTTTTTATATTGGGCTTCAATCGGGCAGCGTGTCCCCCAGATTCCGGAGGAATGCCTTGACCTCCTTCCGGTTTTTCAGAACGATCGCCTTGGCGTGCTTCGCCTGGGCGAGGTACATGTAATTGCGCACCCGGTTGTTTTTGTTGTAATCCCAAATCCACTTCACAAAGGACGGATCGAACCGCTCGGGGCAGCCCTGTGCCATGTCGGGACGCACCTTCCCGTAATTGCCGAACACCCGCTGGCACATCCCCCGCAGGCACGCCCAGCGGTTAAAATCCAGATAAATAACGGTGTCGCATTTCGCCAGCCGCATTTCCATGGTGCGGCTGTAATTTCCGTCGATAATCCATCCGTCCATGTTCATCGCCATGGCCAGCCGGGAGTCAAATTCCTCCCGGGTCACATTACGCCAGCCCTCTTTCCACCACAGCTGGTCAAGATGCACCACCGGCAATCCCAGCTTTTCCCCCAAAGCCACGGCAAGGGTGGATTTTCCGCTGCCGGAGCAGCCAATAATCAGAATTTTCTCCATATTCCTCCATATTATGTAAACTTACAGCCTCAGAAGCAGGTCTGCCTTTCGGCAGACCTGCATTTTCGTCTATTGCTTCTTAGTACGCAACGCCCCAGTAGATCATGTGCTTGGCGGGCTTTCCGCAGCAGGCGCAGGTGTCGCCCAGATGCTCCTGCTTGAGCGGCATACACCGGGAGGACATGCCGGCAACCTCTTTCATCTTCAGCTCGCAGGCTTCGTCGCCGCACCACATGGTCTTGATGAAGCCGCCGTTCTTCTGCTGAAGCTCCTTGGCTTCCTCAATGGAGTGTGCCTCGAAGATATGCTCCTCCAGATTCTTCTTTGCCTTCTCGTACATGCCCTTCTGCACCAGCTTCAGCTGGGCTTCCACGGCCTGTTCCAGGTCTTCCAGCTTGATCACGGTCTTCTCGCCGTCGTTCCGGCGCACCAGAATGCACTGGCCGTTTTCCAGATCTCTCGGGCCGCACTCTACCCGCAGCGGCACGCCCTTCATCTCGTACTCGGCGCACTTCCAGCCCATGGAATTGTCGGAATCGTCCACCTTCACCCGGAATCCCGCCTTCACCAGACGCTCTTTCAGCTGCGCCGCCGCTTCCAGAACGCCGGGCTTGTGCTGAGCGATGGGCAGAATGATAACCTGAATGGGGGCGATCTTGGGGGGCAGAACCAGGCCGTTGTTGTCGCCGTGGGTCATGATGACCGCGCCGATCATCCGGGTCGTGCTGCCCCAGGAGGTCTGGAAGGGGTACTGCTGCTTGTTGTCCCGACCGGTAAAGGTGACGTTGTAGGCGCGGCTGAACTTATCGCCGAAATAGTGGGAGGTCGCGCCCTGGAGCGCCTTGTGATCCTTCATCATGCACTCCACGGTGTAGGTTGCTTCGGCACCGGCGAACTTCTCCTTCTCGGTCTTCTGGCCGGGTACCACGGGAATGGCCAGAACATTTTCAAAGAAATCGGCATAGCAGTTCAGCTGCTGCTCCGTCTCGGCCTTGGCCTCCTCGGCGGTCTCATGGATGGTATGACCCTCCTGCCACCAGAATTCCCGGGAACGCAGGAAGGGGCGGGTGGTCTTCTCCCAACGGATGACGGAGCACCACTGGTTATACAGCATAGGCAGCTGCCGGTAGGTTTGCAGAATGTTCGACCAGTGGTCGCAGAACATGGTTTCGGAGGTGGGACGGAAGGCCAGACGCTCTTCCAGCTTCTCACTGCCGCCCATGGTGACCCAGGCCACCTCGGGGGCAAATCCGTTGACCAGCTCGCCTTCCTTTTTCAGCAGGCTCTCCGGGATCAGCACGGGCATTGCCACGTTCTCATGGCCGGTCTTCTTGAATTCGCCGTCCATGATCCGCTGCATGTTCTCCCAGATTGCGTAGCCATAGGGGCGCAGGATGGTAAAGCCCTTGACGGAGGCGTACTCCACCAGCTCGGCCTTCCGGCACACGTCCGTGTACCACTGCGCAAAATCGACCTCCATGTCGGTGATCTGCTCCACCTTTTTCTCTTTTGCCATATTCCTCATCCTCGATTCCCAAATCTAGATATCTTATTATAGCACCATTGTCAAGGGTCTGCATAGGATGGAGCAGAGGTTTTTGAGAAATTTTTTCGACCCCAGGAGGCGCTTATGACGAAGGTAACACTGTACTTGGAGCCTACCGTGGCTCTGTTTTATTCCCGGGTCGCCGACTGGGCAGGACTTCCGCTGGAGCAGGTGCTTTGCGACAGCCTTTACAAGCTGGCGGGAGAGCTGAGCCTGGAAGCGCTGCAAAACCGGGAGGAAAACCCATTGTAATTTCCTCCCGAATTTGCTATACTAAAGGAAATAGTACTCCGCCGGTTTCCCGGCAGATATAGAAATTCGGAGGTTCCTCTATGAAATCCATCCGTGAAATCTACAAAACCGGCAAAGGCCCCTCCTCCTCCCATACCATGGGGCCGGAACGCGCCGCGAACTATTTTAAGGGCGCCCATCCCCAGGCCGACGGCTTCCGGGTGATTCTCTACGGCTCTCTGAGCAAAACCGGCGTGGGTCACGGCACCGACCGGGTGCTGCGGGAGGTTCTTGCTCCCGTCCCCACGGAGATTGTCTTCTCCGATGAGACGCTCCCCGCCTCCGCCCACCCCAACACCATGGATTTGATTGCCCTGAAAAACGGGGCGGAAACGGACAGGCTGCGGGTGGAATCCATCGGCGGCGGCGACATCCGCATCCCCGGCCGGACGGACGCCGAAAGCGAGGAGGTCTACGTGGAGCATTCCTTCGCGGAAATCGCCGATTTCTGCAAGTGGCGCTACATCCAGACCCTCAGCGACTACGTAGAGCTGAACGAGGGACCGGAGATCTGGGCGTTCCTTCTGGACGTCTGGCAGACCATGAAGCAGTCCATCGACGAGGGTCTTTCCAAAACCGGCGTGCTTCCCGGCGGTCTGAACGTCCAGCGTAAGGCAAAATACCTGTATGAGCAGCACCCCGACGACGAGAATCCGGCCATGAAGGAATTCCAGATGATCGCCGCCTATGCCTACGCCGTCGCCGAGCAGAACGCGGACAACGGCACCATCGTCACCGCCCCCACCTGCGGCGCCTGCGGCGTACTGCCTGCCGTTCTCAAATACGCCCAGGTGACGAAGGGCTTTACCGACGCGCAGATTTGCCGTGGGCTTGCCACCGCCGGCATCATCGGCAACCTGACCAAGACCAACGCCTCCATCTCCGGGGCGGAGTGCGGCTGTCAGGCGGAGATCGGCACCGCCTGCTCCATGGCCGCGGCGGCGCTGGCGGAGCTGTACCATCAGGATCTGGATCAGGTGGAGTACGCCGCGGAGGTCGCCATGGAGCATCATCTGGGTCTGACCTGCGACCCCATCTGCGGTCTTGTGCAGATTCCCTGCATCGAGCGCAACGCCGTGGCCGCAGTGCGGGCGATGAACGCCTGCAACCTGAGCTATTTTCTCACCGGCTCCCGGAACATCAGCTACGACATGGTGTGCCGCGCCATGCGGGAAACCGGCGTCAATCTGGATCACCGCTTCCGGGAAACCAGCGAGGGCGGCCTCGCCAAGCTGTATAACCGGCGAAAAAAACTGTAACACGGCAGGAAAACCCGCTGTCATCCACCGGAATCGGATGACAGCGGGTCGTTTACTTTTTGCAGCCGCCGCACCGGGAGCAGTCCCCGCAGCAGCCGTCTTTTTTCTTTCTGCGCAGCAGTAAGTACACGTAGTACCCGCCGATCAGGGCGAGCAGCAGATAATCCATCCAACTCATGCCAGCAGCAGCCCCACATGGTAGACCACAAATGCCGCCAGCCAGGCCACCAGACACTGCGCAAACACGATTCCCACCGTTTTCCAGCCGGATTTCAGCTCCGTCCTGATGGTGGAAACCGCCGCCACACAGGGAGTGTACAGCAGGCAGAAGGCGAGGAAGCTTGCCGCTGACGCCGTGGTAAACAGGGAATGCAGGGCAGCGCCAAGCTGCTCCGTGCTGACCCCCAGAATCACGCCGAAGGTGCTGACCACCGCTTCCTTCGCAGTGAAGCCGGACACCAGCGCCGTTACCATCCGCCAATCGCCGAAGCCCAGGGGCGCAAAGATGGGCGATACCAGCCGCCCCAGGGCGGCGAGAATGCTGCTTGCGCTGTTTTCCACCACGTTCAGCCGGGTATCAAAGGTCTGCATGAACCAGATGATAACCGTGGCCATAAAGATCACCGTAAATGCCCGGGTCAGGAAGTCCTTCGCCTTCTCCCACATCAGCAGAACCACGGATTTTGCCGAGGGGAAGCGGTAATTGGGCAGTTCCATCACGAAGGGCACGGGATTGCCCTTAAAGGCGGTATTTTTCAGAACCAGCGCCACCAGAATGCCCACCAGAATGCCGCCGAAATACAGTGCCAGCATCACGAGCAGCTCATGCCCCGGGAAAAACGCGGCGGCAAACAGGGTGTAAATGGGAATTTTCGCCGAGCAGCTCATGAAGGGGGTCAGCAGAATGGTCATTTTCCGATCCCGGTTGGAGGAAAGGGTTCTCGTCGCCATGATGGCGGGGACGGAGCAGCCGAAGCCCACCAGCATGGGCACGAAGCTTCTTCCGGAAAGGCCGATCTTCCGCAGCAGCTTGTCCATGACAAAGGCCACCCGCGCCATATAGCCGCTGTCCTCCAGGATAGACAGGAAGAAAAACAGCGTCACGATCAGAGGAAGGAAGCTCACAACGCTGCCAACGCCGGCAAAAATGCCGTCGATGATCAGGCTGTGTACCACAGGGTTGATGCCGTAGGCCGTCAGCGCCCGGTCGGCCAGAATGGTCAGTCCGTCAATGGCGTAGGCCATCACGTCGGACAGGAACGCGCCCACCACGTTGAAGGTCAGAAAGAACACCAGTCCCATAATGGCGATAAACAGCGGAATGGCGAAAATCCGGTGGGTCAGCACCTTGTCGATCTGCATACTGCGCCGGTGTTCCTTGCTTTCCTTCGCCTTCACCACGCACTGGTTGCAGACCTTCTCGATGAAATTATAGCGCATGTCCGCCAGGGCGGCATTTCTGTCCAGCCCGGTCTCATGCTCCATCTCGATGATGGTGTGCTCGATCAGTTCCTTTTCGTTCTGGCTCAGCTCCAGCGCGTCGAAAAAGTCCTGCTCGCCCTCAATGAGCTTCATGGCGCAGAAGCGGCGTGCGATGTTGACACGCTGGGCATGATCCTCAATGATGTGGCACACCGCGTGGATGCACCGATGCACCGGCCCCTCGGGGCAGAAATCCTGCACCTTGGGCGTCACCCGGCGGGAGGCGGTGTCAAGCAGCGTATCCACCAGCTCGGTGATGCCCTGATTTTTCGCCGCGGATATGGGAACCACCGGAACGCCGATGGCCTCCGACATTTTCTGCACGTCCACGCTGCCGCCGTTGCCCACCAGCTCGTCCATCATGTTCAGGGCGATCACCGTAGGCACCTGAAGCGTCAGAAGCTGAAGCGTCAGATAGAGATTCCGTTCCATGTTGGTGGCGTCCACGATGTTGATAATGGCGTCGGGCTTGGACTTTAGGATAAAATCCCGGGTAACGATCTCCTCCTGCGTATAGGGACGGATGGAGTAAATGCCGGGCAAGTCCACCACCTGATGGTCGGTTCCCTTGATTACGCCCGCCTTCTGATCCACCGTAACGCCGGGGAAATTGCCCACGTGCTGATTGGAGCCGGTGAGGGCATTAAATAAGGTGGTTTTGCCGCAGTTCTGGTTTCCTGCCAACGCAAAAATCATACCGTCTCCTCCTTCAGCGCGATTTTCCGGGCATCCTCCCGGCGGATGGTCAGCTCATAGCCTCGCACCTGGATCTGGATTGGGTCGCCCATAGGCGCGATTTTTTGGAGTGTAACCTTCGTTCCGGGAATCAGCCCCATGTCCAGAAACCGCAGGCGCAGCGCCCCCTCGCCGCCCACCTGAGAAATCACGCCGGACTGGCCGATGGTCAAGTCGTCAATGGTCATCTTTCTATACCCCCAGGCAATCAATTTGCGCAGATTTTTTCGGTTCCTTTATCATACTCTATTTCCCGCCGGTTTGCAATATTCCTGATGTACTTTCCACGGAAATCAATTTCTGCGCATATCCCACAAGACAACAACCACCCTACATCCGTGAAATTTCAGGAGAGAATGTTTATTCAGCTGTATTTGCATGAATTACGCTAATATTCATTTGTGGAGTCTGTAAAATGGTTAACACTAAGGAACCTCTGAATAAATCGTCTGCGGCTGTGAGCGGATCCTTTTCAGTCCGCTCTACGGTACCGAAAACGGGAAATATAGCGCAGCCGTTGTCGGCGTAAGCCGGCTTACAGATGCGGCATACCCCTTGCGGGTACACACAGTATTCCGCCGTTTCCGGTACCTCGATTGGCCGAAAAAGCTCCGCTCACAGCTCTTGCCGATTTAATCAGAGGTTCCCTAGATTGTATTGGTCTGTAAAACAAGTGGTGCATCGAGCAGCAACGCCTGCTTTGCACCGCGAGGATGAGCCATTCGCCAGAATAGCATCTCAGCGGCCTTCTCCCCCATCAGGCCAGGATCCCGCTCTATATGATTATACTTAATACCCAGAGTTTCTGTCATTTCGAGATTGTCCAGGCCGATATGGGTGATCTGTTCTGCCGTAACCTTTGCTTCGCTAGCCGCTTTCATAAAGCCCTGAGAAAGAAGGTTGTTACAGGTTATGACGGCTGTCGGCCTGCTCTTGGAACGGAGCAATTCTTTGGTTTGCCGGTATCCGGACTCCAGAGAATACGCCCCCTTCGCATAAATCAACTCTTGGTCTGCCTCCAGTCCGGCTTCCCGGATTCCATCCAAATATGCGCAAAGTCGGTTATCTGACAGAGCGTTCTTCTCATCGCTGTTAATAAGTGCAATTCTTCGATGGCCGCTGGCTGCCAAAGCATGGACAGCTTTCTTGATCGCCTCATAATCATTGAAGAATACGCCATCAAAGGGTATTTCATCCCAGCAGACTTTGCGGTCTACCAGAACCACGGGCGCACACAGCGCATCGATAAAATGCTTGAGCTTTTCTGTTTTTGAATAGTATGAATAGTCTACCGCTGGTGCGTAAATCAGGCCGGCTACCCGCTGTTCTCTCATGGCATTAAGTGCGCGAAAATCACTATTCATATTATCGCTGTTATCCATGCAGATAAGCATGTAGCCTTCCCTGTCGCACACCGTGAGGACACCCTTCAGCAATTGGCTGAGAAAGGGGTTTGAAATATCGGCAACGATTGCCCCTATGATAGTAGACGAGGACTTTGATAAATTCCGGGCTACCGCCGATGGCACATAATGGAGCTCGTTCATTATACGCTCCACTTTTTCTCGAGTGGCAGGATTGACAATGGATGGATTGTTAAGAACCCTCGAGACAGTCGCCGGGGATACCCCCGCTTTTTGGGAAATATCCTTTATTGTTACAAACTCCATTATGCCACCTTCATACTATACTTCAAATTGCTCCCTAAGATATTTTACAGAATCGGCTGCTTGTTTGTCAAGATAATCCGCGGATAATTCCGGGAAAAGATTACGCCAGACATGGACATCCCTGCCGACACTTCCGCCGGGGACGACAAACGGCTCCATGACCACGCAACCATCGTATCCGATTTTCTTCAGCGCCCTTCCAATTTCGCTCCAAGGCATACGCCCGGGTCTGGGAGGCTTTCTATTCGCTTCGCCAACATGAAAATGACCCAACCGCGATCCAGAAGCAGTGATTGCATCGATTAGCGAGTCCTCCTCAATGTTCATATGAAAGGTGTCCAGCATAACCTTCACGTTTGGCTTGTTGACGGCATCCACGTAATCCACACATTCCTGGCACGTGTTAATCAGATAACCCTCAAATCTGTTAAGAGATTCCATGTTCAAAATAATCCCGTGATCCGCCGCTATCTCTGCCAGCTTTTGCATTCCGGCAACACTACGTTCAAAATCGGCCGGCTTGTCCAAATCACCGTCAAATTGAACCGGCCAGTAGGAATACAGTGCGCCACCCAAGATGCGAATCCCAGCCAGCTCCATCTGTTCAAACATTCGCTTGTAAAATTCCAGAGCATGCCGCACGTTATCCGGTTTGGAGGCACCAATGTTATTTTCTACGCTGGGTCCATAACCACCCGTGAGCAAGATGCCATTGTATTCAGCCGCTTTACGCATCTCTGTAAAGTAGTCATCAGGTTTTCCAGCGAAGTCAGCTGTAGCCACTTCCAGCACGTCAAAGCCCAGACGCTTGACCCGCTCAATATATCCAATAGCGTCTCCGCCCCATTCTTTTTCCCAATACGGGTAGTAGATTCCAAATTTCATATAAATTGCACATTCGGCCGCAGTGCTTTCACACAAATAGGAGTGAACAAGTGCAGGCAAACGGCCGCCTTTCTTGTAAAATAGATTTAAGATGAATATAATGTATGGTGAATCCCCGGTTTCCTTGGATTCTCTTTTTCGGTTGGCGTAGTTTACGAGTTTGTCGTTACGCCTTCTTCCTTATGAAGAACTTAAGCGTCAATACCGCCAACAGGAGAAGTCCCCAAACCAGGTTCTTTAGATACGAGGAAGCGGAAAGATTGAGAATATTCAGGCCGGTTGACAATACCTGGAGCGACATAACCGCAAGGACAACTCCCCAAACTTTTCCTTTTCCGCCACTTGGACTAATGCCTCCCAAGACTACGGCAAGAATCGCCTGAAGCTGGTAAATAGAGCCATAATCCATTTTTGCTGACATGGCACGACTAGTCACTATAATGCCTGCAATGGCCGAGAGAAGCCCCCCAATGGTGTATGTCAGAATAACGACGGCGGTATTGTTGATTCCACTGTATTCTGCGGCCACAGAGTTTGACCCGAACATATATATTTTAAATCCTAGTGCAGTGTAGTCCAGTATGTAGTGTAGAATGACTGCAATGACAAGAAACGCCAGCATTGTAATCGGAATGATGTCGGCAACTGTTTTCGCTCCAATCTGGGAGAATAATTCCGGAAGTCCCTGTACCGATGAGCCTTGCGTCAGAATCATGGATACCCCGTTGAACATCTGCATACTGGCCAATGTCGCGAGCATAGGAGGAATTCCAACAACGGCTACGGAGATTCCGTTCAATGCACCGCAGAACGCCCCCACCGCCAACGCTATCAGCAAACCCGTCAGAACAATCTGCAGCTGTCCGGGCACCTGCGATTGAGACATCCGCCAGATCATATAATTGCTGGCAATAATGCTTGCCAAATTGCCGGCACTCACGATTGACAAGTCAATACCGCCGGTGAGCATTGCCAGCATCATTGCAAATGCGTATATTCCAAACTCCGGCAGCTGGACAAATAAGGACCTCATAGTGCCCATGCTGAGGAATATCTTGGGTGACAGTACCGACATAACAAAGAAAAACGCAAGGAATACGCCAGTCAGAACCAAGGTATTACCGGAATCTTCTCTTGTATCTGCTCGAGCAAGCTTACGAACGTTCATGAATGATCCCTCCCCACGTCATTGTCCTTTGTGTCAATCTCACGTACCTTCTTTTTTTGTATTTTGCTTTTTAAGGCAATCGCCGAGGCATACATGTACATCGCCACACCCAAAGCAAATGTCTTCCAATAGGAGCTGAGTCCAATCAGGATAAGACTGTTATTGATTACAATAAAGAATACCAGTCCGAGGGTCAGTCCCAAAATACTGCCTTTGCCGCCGGCAATATCAATGCCACCCAGAACTGCAATTGAGATGATTGTCATCTCCAGTCCCAGCAGGGCCGCGGGGTTTCCCTGCCTCGTCATAACCGTGTACACAACGCCTCCCACAGCAGCGATTACCCCTGCAGCGCTGTAGAGCAGCATCTGGATCGTCCTGACTTTGAAGCCGACCCTTGCGGCAGAGACCTTACTTCCGCCAATTGCATAGATTCCTCTGCCCACCAAGGTGTATCGAAGGACGAATACCGCAATCAAAAGTACGACGGCAAGAACCGCAAAGTACTGTGGAAACATGGACGTCATCCCGGACTCATCCACAACGGAGAAAAAACCGGCTTTGGAAAAATCGTTTATATACACGGGCAGGGAGGTGAGTCGTTTACTGCCAAGAAAAACGTACTGAATGCCGTAGTAAATGCTTTGCGTTGCCAATGTGACAATGAGCGGCGGAAACTCAAAGTATGCAATAAACACACCGTTTATCGAGCCAAGAATAAAGCCAATAGCGCAGGAAATAATAAAGAACAGCGGCAAGCTGCCTGGGATGCTGCTGTTGATCAGTATCAAAAGTGTGGCGTAAGTACTGAGTGTGGCGATTGCCGGAAAAGAAATATCTATGCCGCCGGATACGACCACCATCATAATTCCAACAGCAAAAATCCCATACGGTGTGGCCGTACGAAAAAGGTCTACAATATTGCCGGCGGCGAAGAATGTGTTATTGATTGCTCCGATGGTCACACACACTGCCAGCAGAATTGCAAATAGATAGAACTCGTTTTTCGATAATAGGCGTTTCATTATTGAGTCTCCTTTCCGCGTATCATCTCATTAAGCTCACGTTCGCTCGTCTCGTCGGTTTTTACTTGTTTTACTATGCGCCCGTTGTTCATGATGAATATTCTGTCGCAGCAGGCCAATATCTCCGATACGTCGTCTGACGCCAAAATAATACTCATCCCGTCTTCCGCCAGCGAACGAATAAGCTGAATGATATCCGTTTTTGCGCCAATGTCCACGCCGGCTGTTGGCCCGTTCAGGATCAGCACCTTGGGGTCTGTCGCAAGCCATTTGGCAATTACAATTTTCTGCTGATTTCCACCGGAAAGCGTCCTTGCAGGTTGTGCGCCAGTTTGCGCCTTTATATGAAGTTCGTTGATCCAATCTGCCGAAAAAGATTTGACACGGCGGTGATCAATGCTTCCAATTCTGGTTTTAATCTTGTTGAGAACCGTAATGACAATGTTTAAGTCAATGCTTTGGTCTAAGAACAGGCCCTCTGTAAGCCGATCCTCAGGTACATAGGCTATCCCGTGTCGAACGGCGCTTCGTACGTTCTTGAGATGAATTTCCTGATCGTCTAATAGAATTTTACCCGAATCGATTTTACGAATTCCGAAAAGAGCATTGGCCAATGCCGTACGGCCGGAACCCAAAAGACCGGTTATTCCGATTATTTCATGCTTTTTCAAATCAAAGCTGATGTTGTTAAAGCCGCCTTTTTGGCTTATATCCTGTACGCGCAGCACAACGGGAGCTTCCTCTCTGGGAGTTGGGCTGTTAATACCCTGAGAAATATGACGGCCTGTCATGCAATATACAAGTCGCTCCTTCGAAAAGGACGAGCTTTCCCCTTCTGCAACCTGTTCTCCATTTCGGATGACAATGATTCGATGAGAAAGCTGCATGACCTCATCCATTTTGTGGCTTACAAAAATGACACTGATACCGCTTCGGTTCAGCCCCTTCACCACAGAGAAAAGCGCATCCACCTCTTTCTTTGTGAGTGCCGTTGTAGGCTCGTCCATGATCAGGATTCTTACGTTGTGCGCTAAAGCGCGGGAGATTGCAATAAGCTGGCGGCTTGCGACCGGCAGTGTCTCCACCATTGCATCTAAAGGAATCTTTACGCCAATCTTGTCCAGCGCAGCCTGAGCCTGTTCCGTTACGCTCTTCCAAGTTACGAGCTTTCGCCGTTCTGTTATTTCGGTATTGAGCACGATATTCTCAGCTACCGTCAAATTGGGGAAAACCGAAAAATCCTGGTAGATTACCTCAATGCCCCCGTTCATTGCCTCCTGAGGCGTCATACGTTTCACCATGCGGCCATCCAGCTCGATCGTTCCGGCGTCGGCTGAATACACGCCGGAAATAATTTTAATCAACGTAGATTTTCCGCATCCGTTTTCGCCAGCCAAGCAATAAATTGTACCCGGAAGAATTTCCAGACTGATGTTGTTCAGCACCTTGACCCCTGAGAATGATTTGCTTATTCCTGTCAGTTTTAAGATGGGTCTATCCATAGTATTACCTCACTCATATCCGTCAAAGAGCAGGGCAACGCAGCGTTTTTGTCGCTGCGCTGCCCGTAAGCTTATATCGATCTACCTGATAACGCTTATCAGAAGCCCAAGCCGGACACATCATCGCCGGCATAACAGCCCATCATGGCATTACCGACAACATAGACCTTATCGTGAACAGAGCAGCTATTGTAGCCTTCAATCCCAAGGTCAACGCCATCCTCAAAAGTCGTCGTGCCGTCAATAACCATCTGCGCCAGCTTGCACATTGCATATCCCGCATTGGCAGGATCCCAAAGGCCGATCATAGATACGCTGCCGGACTCCAGATACTGTGCTGCATCAGCAGGGGATGTACAACCAACCGAAGCAATTTTACCAATCATACCCTTGTTTTCAATTGCGAGACCCGCACCGACAATATCGGCGGAACCGGTACCCATGATGCCTTTGAGGTTGGGGTAGGTTTTCATGAGCTCCTCACAAATACTCTGAGCCTGGCTCACATCAGCATTTGTTTCATTCTTGGAGCTGACACAGGTCATGTCCGGATAATTTGCAACCTGATAGGCAATGGCGGAATCTGTCCAAATGTTATGATTGGGGTTCATAAGGGATTCGATGATGGTTGCGTATTCACCTTCGTAGTTCATTGCTTTGGCAAGGCTCTGCATGAAAAATTCGCCGAACGCCTCATCGGTAAAAGCTTCCACATCCGCATCGGTATTTTTGAGGGTAGGTGCCTCATGGCTCACAACGACGATTCCCTGATCCCGTGCTTTTTGCAGTACCGTTTCCAGCGCTTCAGTAGATACGGGGATAATACCGATGACATCAACCTGCTGTGCAATCAGGTCTTCAATATAGGCCACCTGCTGGGATGCATCCGGCGAAGAGGGGGCGTAGAGATTGATCGTGCAGCCGTATTCTTCTGCATACCGCTGGAGTCCCTGGTTCAGCCGATCAAACCAGGGTACGTCAACCTTGACTACAACACCCATGGTGAAGCCGGACTTTGCGCTTTCAGTTTCCGTTTTCTCGACAACCTCTTCAGTGGCTTTCTCGGTGACAGGCTTATCGGACTGTCCACAGGCACAGAGAGAAAAAACCAGCACCAGGGTAAGGCAAATTGCAATTACTCGTTTCATAATGATATCTCCTTTATTACTATATAATTGATAATTGTATCGAAAATATGGCAGTCAGCTACGAGACGAGGTCTCTCGCTGCCTGAACCGGCAGAGCCACATGTTCGTGTCATCACGCAAACAGAAGTCTTTCTCAGGGATTGACTTCTTATTTGCAGGCTTTGTTGAGCGTGCTGTCACACCGACGACTCGCTTTGCCAGTGAGTTCTGCCTAGACGGATGCTCAATTCTTACAAAATCTGCCAATGATAAACTTGGCAAATTCTTCACTGCGAACGCCGAGTGCAACACGGCAGTTGGGCGGCAGTTTCTTGGGTACCGTGCGGAGAATGTCGTCCCGAACAATAAGCTCTCTGGGAATGAACGTGGGGCCGTACTCGATATCAATGTGGAGGTCAAACAGATCCACAAAGTCCCTGTTGATCAGTGTTGCCACACACAGCGGATCATGCATCCAGAGGTCCGTGTGCTCAGTCGGTACACCACCACTGATATACAGTATTTTTTCCTGCTCCGGCCAAACCTCCAGCATACGATAAGCCGCTTTTGCGATTGGTCTATCACAATCCTTGAGCATCTGCACATATGTAGGCGGAACAGGAACCTTCAATGTGACATCGATGGGGATGATTGTCAGATTGACACCGGATTTGAATACAATCTCCGTAGCGATTTTATCACAGTTGAAGTTATATTCCTCAATGGGAGAACGGGAGATTCCCATTTTATCCACGATAGGGACGATCACGCCGCCCATCGAGATTACCTCCTTGAGATTTTGCGCAATCATCGGCTCTTTGATCAAGGCGACCGCCAGGTTCGACAGCGAACCCAAGGTAATCAGCGTGACCTCCCCGGGGTTAGCCATAACTGTGTCAATAATGAAGTCTACTGCATGCTTCTTTTCAGGTTCCAGCGCGTCATTGCTTTCATCGCCTTCGTCAAGAATTCCGCCGCCTTCATATCCGTACCAGACGTTCTCACTTTGATCGATAGGCTTGCTGATTCCGGCAAACACCGGAACATCCTCTCTCCCGGCAATTGCCAGCACCTTTTTTGCGATTCTGGCTCTCTCATGTGCTCTTGACCAAACGGTCGTTACACCCAGAAAGTCAACCTCCTCGCTGACCCCGGCAAGCAGGACGGCAAATGCATCGTCGAAATCCGTTCCGATGTCGGTGTCGATAATCAGCTTCTTTTTCTTCATAATATCATCCCCTTGTTTTTGTAACCGATTTCTATTCAATCCAATTATTTCATTTTATTCCAAATAATTCGCAGTAATATTTATCATTATTTCTACATATTCCATTGAAAATCAGAAATAAAACGTTAATTAATTGATGAAATCGGTTTCATTACAGCTATATTATATGCAGGCTTCCGCCTTAAGTCAATACATTTTTTATTTTTCGTCTCTATTGCTAAAATGCCTCTTGTATTTTTAGTGCTTTTGCCATTACGCATACGCTTTTCGTCGAATTCTAAGGAAGCTTTGAATCAATCCGCCCTCCGGCCATGAGTGGAGATTTCATCAGAGCTTCCCAAAAAGCCGCCGGGAGCAATCCGTTTCGGACTGCTCCCGATTTTTCTGTCAATATCCAAACATCCGGCTGACCACGTTGCCGTCGATGGCGTTCAGGGTCAGCATGGGCTGGGTCACATAGTTCGCGCCCTTTTTCATGGCGTCCGGGGCGTCGTCTCCGGGTTCGTACCAGTTGCTTGTTCCCCAGAAATCCCACACGGGGACGATCGTCCCCTGCAAGGAGCCCTTATCCCGGATACGCATCAGCGACAGGGAGACCTTCGTAATCTCCACGTCCATGTATGTCTCGTCGCCGTTGATCTTGTCGATCTCCACGAGACTGCGGGCTTCCGACGGTCCGATGACCACCACGGGCAGCATGGTGTTCGCTATGGACGCAATGTCTTCAAAGGGCATAAGGGCGGTCTGGGTTTCCTTGATGACTGGCTCAGTGCTGGGAGAATCCCACTCGAAGGAAAGAATGCCGTCCCTTCCCACCGTGATCCAGACGCTTTCCATGTACCAGGAAACGGTATCCGCGTTGGTCTCCTCTGAGCAGCGGTAAGTCCAGTACTGATGATCCTCTCCGATGGCGGGATCGCTGAACACACGATCCTCCCGGATGCCGGGAATGGGCAGGCCGTTTACGCTGGGGGTATAGTAAAGCTCCCATGTGCCCTTCCGCTCGCCCTCTCTGGGCGTCTGCGCGTCGGCCAGAACCATATCGCCCAGACCAAGCTCCCGCATCACCGCGTCCGCCTTAGCAATGGCGTCCTCCTTGGAAATGCTGCCCCAGTCGGTGCTGCGGTAATACTTGAAGTCGCTGTTGACAATCGTCGCGTTCGTCAAGTATCCGCCGAAGCGGTTCATGATGTTGATTTCGTACTTGGCTCCATCCACGGTGGCATCGCCGCTGACCTCATTGGGCGTCCCGGAATCTTCAAAGCCGTGGATGATGGGCTTTTCCTCCGGTGCTTTTGCCATTTCCGCAGTGTAATAGGCGATGATCTCCTTGCGGCGTTCTTCCAGCTGCTCCGGCGTCTGTTCCGGGGCGTCCGGGTCGGCGTGCCATTTGGGGGAGTTGACATAATCAATGGAATCCTGACATTCCTGCTTCGTCATGACAGTGCTGTAGAGCGGCTGTCCCTTCAAAAGCACCCGCAGTAGGGTGTCCACATCCTCCTGTGTAAAATCTCTGGGCGTCACGGTGGCGGTGGGAAGCGCCGTCCCCAGCTCCGCCACCACCTGTGCGTCGGCGTGGATGGTGAGCCTGCCCTCCTGACTGACCCACTCCCCGGTGAATTTCTCCGGGAAGGTGTACTCCGTCTGCTCTTTGGCGCTCTGCTCAAGCAGCATCGCCTGATTGACGGTGGTGGGTTCGGCGGGTGTCCGGCCTTTGCCGCAGCCGGGCAGTATGGCAAGCGCCAGAGTGAAGGCGGCGAACCGCAGTGTTTTCTTTTTCATGGTAACACGTCCTTTCTTTGGATGGTTTCAGCGTACCACAATTCGCACGGAAAGAGGTTACCGGCACGTTACCGTTTGATTACCGATGACGATTCGGGCGGTCGTCCCCTCGCCAACAGTGCTTTCCAGCGTCAGCGTTCCGCCGTGGACGGCGGCAATCTCCCGCACCAGCGCCAGTCCCAGGCCGAAGCCGCCGTTTGCCTTGCTTCGGGAGGGGTCGCCCATGTAAAAGGGGTCGGTCACTCTTTGCAGGTCTTTTTCCGGGATGCCCCGGCCATGGTCGGAAACGGCGAAGCCCGTCTGCGACGCCTGAATCCGGATGGTCTGCCCCGGTGCGGATGCCTTGGCGCTGTTTTCCACGAGATTGACAAGGGCAATGCACATCAAGTCCTTGTCCGCGGACAGAATATCCCCGTTGCAGGTGATTTCCAGAGACGTTCCGTACTTTTCCATGATGGGTCGGGTCAGCTCCCGCACCTGGGTCAGCAGCTCCGGCACGGACACCGGCGCTATCTTCGCGTTCTTTTTCATGGAAAGCAGCGTCAGCAGCTTTCTGACCATGGTTTCCAGCCAATGGAGCTGGGAATCCATGCTGATGAGCAGCGCCTCCTGTTTTTTCTCGGGGAGATAGACGTTTCGCAGGGTGTTCACGTTCAGGAGCAAAGACGTCAGGGGTGTTTTCAGCTCGTGGGTGACCGCGCCGACAAAAAGCTTCTGCCGTTCGTTCTGTTCCCGCAGGGTGTCTACATGGGTCTCCACCGCCAGCGCCATCCGGTTGAAATTCCCCGCCAGAGTGCCCACTTCGTCCTGAGAAACGACGGGAACACGCCGGCTGTAATTCCCGTCCGCAATGCTTCCAGCGGCTTCCGAAAGCCGGGACAAGGGGCGAAGCGTCCGGGAAATCAGTCCGTAAACCGCCGCAAGCCCCAGAAGGCCGATGGACAGCGCCAGCAGCGCGAAGCGTCCGCTGAGCTGCCAGAGCTGGGCGTATATATAGGTGGCGTCCGCCACCAGATACACGCTGCAATCCATCCCCCAGACATCCGTGACCCTGCCCAGAATCAGAAAATGCCTGCCGCCCGCGCAGGCTCTGGCTGATTGCGTACCGCCGTAATGGACATCCAGATAGCGTTCCGGGTCGATCCGGGCGGACGCGCTCAGGCGCTCCCCATTGACTGTGAGGGCGCTTCCCGGCACGCTGCAGGAACGGAAGCAGTAGGTCAGCAGCACTTTCCGGGAAAGCGAGTCAAGGCCGTCGGTGGGGCTGCGGTAGACGGCTGTCCCGAAATCATCCACCAGGTCGTTCAGGGTTTCCTCCGTACTTTGGAGAAGGGCTCCATAAGACTGCTCCCGCACCTGCCAGAGCATGGCCGCCGTCAGGCTCACCGCCACGGCAAGCAGCAGCGCCGCGCAGAGCGCTGTCAGTTTTGTTTTCAGCTTCATCGTTCCTCCAACCGGTAACCGGCCTTTGAGATGGTGCGGATTTCCTCGGACAGGTTCAGCTTTTTCCGCAGGTTGGCAATGCGCACGTCCACGGTGCGGATGTCCCCGAAATAGTCCTGCCCCCAGATTTCGTTCAGGATGCGCTCCCGGGAAACCGTGCGGTTCTTGTTCTTCATCAGCACCGCCAGCACATCAAATTCCAGAGGCGGCAGAGGGATTTCTTCCCCGTTTCTGCTCAGACGGCGGTTGCCGTTGTCCAGGGTCAAGTCCCGGAAATGATAGACTTCCCTGAATTTTCCGCTGCGCCTGAGTACCTTTTCCATGCGCACCATCAGGGCGAGCATATCGAAGGGCTTGGCGATGTAATCCTCCGCGCCGCCCCGCAGTCCCTGCACCTCGTGCCGGGTATCGTTCATGGCGGTCAGGCAGATGACGGGGATTCCGTATTCCTGTAGCTTGGGGAGCAGCGTAAAGCCGTCCACCCCGGGCAGCATCATGTCCAGCAGCGCCAGATCGTAATCGTGGCTTGCTTCCAGCGCGTTCCACGCGGCAAGGCCGTTATCAAAGGCGGTCACGGTATAGTCCGCGCATTCCAGATTCAGCCGCAGCACCTGGGCGATGGCCGCGTCGTCCTCGATAATCAGAATATGGTTGCTCATGGGATTCCCCTCCATTCGGCGTTTGGGCTATTATAGCACAGCGCCGTGCCCGTGTGTTTACCAAAATATTACTGTTTTTGCGATACTGCAAAAGCCGCCGTTTTTGCAAAACGGCGGCTTTTCAACCTCTCATTATTTACGTTCCGTTTCCGCGAAGCTCGATGATCTGGTCACGCAGTACGGCTGCATACTCGTATTCCATCATCTTCGCCGCTTCCTTCATCTGCTTTTCCAGACGGGCGATCTCCCTTTCTTTCTCTGCCTTGGTCATCTTCACGCCGGTTCTGCCCTTGCGCTCAGCGGTGGGAGACGAAATCTCGATCAGGTCCCGCACGGACTTGATGATGGTCTTCGGGACGATTCCGTGGGCTTTGTTGTAGGCATCCTGAATCTCCCGGCGGCGGGCGGTCTCGTCAATGGCCGCCCGCATGGCGGGGGTGACCGAGTCGGCGTACATGATAACCCTGCCCCCGGCGTTCCGGGCGGCGCGGCCGATGGTCTGAATGAGGCTGGTCTCGCTTCGCAGGAAGCCCTCCTTGTCCGCGTCCAGAATGGCCACCAGACTGACCTCCGGCAAATCAAGGCCTTCCCGCAGCAGGTTGATGCCCACCAGTACGTCGAATTTCCCCATCCGCATGTCCCGGATGATTTCCATCCGCTCCATGGCGCCGATGTCCGAGTGCATGTAGCGCACCTTGATGCCCGCCTTTTGCAGGTATACCGTCAAGTCCTCCGCCATCTTCTTGGTCAGTGTCGTCACCAGAACCCGCTCGTTTCTGGCGGTGCGGGCGTTGATCTCCCCGATCAGGTCGTCAATCTGCCCCTCGATGGGACGCACCTCCACCTCCGGATCCAGCAGTCCGGTGGGACGGATGACCTGCTCCACCGTCTGGCCGGAGCGGGTGCGCTCATAGTCGCCGGGGGTGGCGGAGACGTAGATCACCTGGTTGATCTTCCGGTCGAACTCCGTAAAGTTCAGGGGGCGGTTGTCGTAGGCCGAGGGCAGGCGGAAGCCGTAATTCACCAGCGCGTCCTTCCGGCTCCGGTCTCCGGCATACATGGCGCGGCACTGGGGCAGGGTCACATGGCTCTCGTCGATGAACATCAGGTAATCCTTGGGGAAATAGTCCAGCAGCGTGGTGGGGGGCGTCCCCGGCGCACGTCCCTGAATCACCCGGGAATAGTTCTCGATGCCATTGCAGAAGCCGATCTCCGTCAGCATTTCCAGGTCATAGGCCGTCCGCTGGGCAATGCGCTGGGCTTCGATGAGCTTATCGTGGGCGCGGAAGAAGGCCACCTGATTGTCGCACTCCCGCTGAATTTCCAGCATTGCCCGCTGCAATTTTTCCTTGGATGCCACGTAGTGGCTGGCGGGGTAGATGGCCACGTGGTCAACATACCGCTCCGCAATGCCGGAAACGGCGTTGATCTCGCTGATTCTGTCCACCTCGTCCCCGAAAAATTCCACCCGGATGGCACGGCCTGACCAGTAGGCGGGGTAGATTTCCAGAGTGTCCCCCCGGAGGCGGAACTTGTTCCGGGAAAAGTCCAGGTCGTTTCGCTCATAGCGGATTTCCGTCAGCTTTTTCAGCACATTGTCCAGGGGGTACTCCTGCCCCACCCGCAGGGAAATGACCATGCTCTTATAGTCGATGGGGTCGCCCAGACCGTACAGGCAGCTGACCGAGGAAACCACAATCACGTCCCGCCGCTCAAACAGCGCCGAGGTCGCCGAGTGACGGAGGCGGTCAATTTCCTCATTCACGGAAGCGTCCTTTTCAATATAGGTGTCCGTGTGGGCGATGTAGGCTTCCGGCTGGTAGTAATCGTAGTAGGAAATGAAGTATTCCACCGCGTTTTCCGGAAAAAACTCCCGGAATTCCGAGCAGAGCTGAGCAGCCAGCGTCTTATTGTGCGCCAGCACCAGGGTCGGGCGGTTCAGCTTTTCAATGACCGAAGCCATGGTGAAGGTCTTGCCGGAGCCGGTGACGCCCAGCAGCGTCTGCTCCCGCAGTCCCCAGTTCACGCCGTTGACCAACGCGCTGATGGCCTCCGGCTGATCGCCGGAGGGCTTATAGTCCGATACCAGCTTGAATTTGTCCATAATAACTCCCTTCATCCAGCCGGTAGCCCGACTGCACCATGGAGACATAGTCCCCGTCCGCCACCACAATATGATCGGCCAGCTGAATTTCCACCGCGTTCAGGGCCATGGCCACCCGGCATGTGGTCTGCACGTCCTCGCTGGAGGGGACCGCAATGCCGCTGGGGTGGTTGTGCGCCAGAACCACGGTGGTGGCGTTGGCGGCCAAGGCCGTCTCCACGATCTTCCGCACGGAAATTCCCGCGGAGTTCACGCTCCCCTGCCCCACCTCCTTGCAGCCGAGCACCTTGCATTTGGCGTCTAAGCACAGCAGAAATACCGTTTCCACCTTCCGTCCGAAGAAGAACGGCACCAGATATTCCCCGCAGGCCTGCACCGTGGGCAGGATTTTCTCCCGCATGGTTCTGTCAACCTGATAGTATCGCGCCACGTCGTTCATGAGGCTGAGCAGCAGCGCCGACTGGTCGCCCACGCCCTTGACCTTCCGCAGTTCCTCCACCGGCGCTTCCAGCACCTGATACAGGCTGCCGAAATGATCGAGCAGCGCATGGGCGATGGGGTTGGTGTCCTGCCGGGGAACGCTGAAAAACAGCAATAGCTCCAGCACCTGGATATCCGTGAAGCTCTCCAGCCCCTCCTCCAGGAAGCGCTGCTTCAGCCGCTGGCGGTGTCCGTCGTGAATCGACATAATTTTCACCTCGTAGTTCTTCCCCCTTGCTATTTTGTCCCGTTTCCGCTAGAATGAGAATTGAAAAGAACGTCGAATCTTGCCGGGAAAGTTTTCACCCATTCTGCGCATGATAAGACTGCTAGGAGGATCGTCATGGAAGAAAAGAAAGATACGCTGGGGATGCTGGATCTGGTGATTCGCCCCGGCTTCTGCGTAAGAAATAATCAGATCGTCAAGGTCAATCAGGCCGCCGAGAGCCTTTTTATCACCCCCGGCACCGATATCCGCCCGCTGCTTCTGACCGGCGCTGAGGAATACGCCGCGTTCACCGGCGGGTGCCTGTATCTGACGCTGAGCCTGTCCTCCCACAGCTGCGGCGCGTCGGTCACACGGGTGGAGGACACGGACGTTTTTCTGCTGGAACAGGAATCGGACAACGGCGAGCTTCGCTCCATGGCGCTGGCCGCCCGGGAGCTGCGGGAGCCGCTGACCAACGTCATGATCACCGCCGACAGTCTGTTTCCCCTCTGCGCAACGGAAGACAGTCCCCATGCGGCGGAGCAGGTCGCCCGCCTGAACCGGGGGCTGTTCCAGATTCTCCGGATCATCGGCAACATGTCCGACGCCGAGCGCTGCGCCGCTGTCTCCCACCAGGAAACGGTGGACATTCCGGCGCTGTTCGCCGAATTTTTTGAGAAGGCGGAGACGCTCATTTCCCATACCGGCATCACCCTGACCTATGAAGGACCGAATCAGCCGATCTACGGTCTTGCCGACCGGGAGCAGCTGGAACGGGCGGTGCTGAACATTCTGTCCAACGCCATCAAGTTCACCCCGAAGGGCGGAACCGTTGCGGCCAAGCTGACCCACAGCGGCCGGATGCTTCGCCTGAGCGTGACGGACAGCGGCTCCGGCATTGCCCAGAACGTCCGCAGCAGCGTCTTCTCCCGGTATCTGCGTCAGCCCGTCCTGGAGGACAGCCGGTACGGCATCGGCCTTGGCATGGTGCTCATCCGCACCGCCGCCGCCCACCACGGGGGAACCGTCCTCATCGACCAGCCGGAAGGTGCGGGTACCAGAATCACCATGACCATGTCCATCCGTCAGAGCAAGCAGGCCACACTTCGCTCCAACGTCCTGCGGGTGGACTACGCCGGAGAGCGGGATCACGGGCTGATCGAGCTTTCCGAGTGTCTTCCCACAGAATTGTACGAATAATTTCTCCGTCCGGTCTGCTGAGCAGACCGGACAATTTTTATAGATAAGATTTCAGATACTGTCCCGTATAGCTTTCGGGAATCTGCGCCACTTCCTCCGGCGTGCCGGCCGCGACCAGGGTTCCGCCGCCGTCGCCGCCCTCGGGGCCGAGGTCGATGAGATAGTCCGCCGTCTTGATCACGTCCAGATTGTGCTCGATGACCAGGACGGTGTTCCCCGCCTCCACCAGCCGCTGCAAAACCTCAATGAGCTTATGCACATCGGCGGCGTGGAGGCCGGTGGTCGGCTCGTCCAGAATATAGATGGTCTTTCCCGTGGAGACCCGCGCCAGCTCCGTCGCCAGCTTCACCCGCTGGGCTTCGCCGCCGGAGAGGGTGGTGCTGGACTGCCCCAGCTTCACATAGCCAAGGCCGACCTCCACCAGCGTCTGGGCTTTTCTGCGGATTTTGGGCAGATTCTCGAAGAAATCCACCGCTTCCTCCGCGGTCATGTCCAGCACCTGGGCGATGTTTTTCCCCTTGTATCGAACTTCCAGCGTCTCCCGGTTGTACCGTGCGCCGTGGCAGACCTCGCAGGGGACGTAAACGTCCGCCAGGAAGTGCATTTCGATTTTCACCAGGCCGTCGCCGCAGCAGGCCTCGCACCGGCCGCCCTTGACGTTGAAGCTGAACCGTCCCGGCCCGTAGCCCCGGATTTTCGCCTCGTTGGTGGACGCGAACAAATCCCGGATGTCGTTGAACAGCCCTGTGTAAGTGGCGGGGTTGCTGCGGGGGGTTCTGCCGATGGGGCTTTGGTCGATGTCGATGACCTTGTCCAGATACGCCATGCCGTCGATGCCGTCGCAGAGGCCGGGGCGGGTGCGGGCATGGTTCAGCGTGGCAAGCAGGGTCTTGTTCAGAATTTCATTGACCAGACTGGACTTCCCCGAACCGGACACGCCGGTGACGCAGACGAAGGTTCCCAGAGGAATCTCCACATCCACATTTTTCAGATTATTCTCCCGTGCGCCGCGAATGCGCAGGAAATTGCCGTTCCCCGCCCGCCGGGTGGCGGGAACCGGGATTTTCTTCACGCCGGAAAGGTACTGTCCCGTTACGGAACGGGGGCAGCTTATGATATCCTCCAGCGTTCCCGCCGCCACGATTTCGCCGCCGTGACTGCCCGCCCCGGGGCCAACGTCTACGATAAAATCGGCGGCGCGCATGGTGTCCTCGTCGTGCTCCACCACGATCAGGGTGTTGCCCAAATCCCGCAGGTGCTTCAGCGTGCCCAAGAGCTTGTCGTTGTCCCGCTGGTGCAGACCAATGGACGGCTCGTCCAGGATATACAGCACGCCCATCAGGGACGAACCGATCTGGGTAGCCAGCCGGATCCGCTGGCTCTCGCCGCCGGACAGGGTTCCCGCCGACCGGGACAGGGTCAGGTAGCTCAGTCCCACGTCCGTCAGGAATTGCAGGCGGGACTTGATCTCCTTGACGATCTGCTCGGCCACCATGGCCATATTGCCCTCCAGACGGAGGTTTTTCATAAATTCCAGCTCGTCCCGGACGCTCATGCGGCAGAAATCCATAATGCCGATGCCGCCCACCGTCACCGCCCGGGCGATCTCCGACAGCCGGTCGCCGTGGCACTGGGGGCAGGGCGCGGTGGCCATGCATTCCTCCAGCTCCTTCCGGGCGGCGTCGGACTGGGTTTCCCGGAAGCGGCGGGAAATGTTGTTGAGAATACCCTCAAAGGGCTGCTCCAGCACGCCCATACCGTTGCCCCGGTTATAGCTCATGCGTAGCTTTTCCCCCTTGGTGCCGTAAAGAATCACGTCCATCACGTCCTCGGGGAGGTTCTTCACCGGCTCCGTCAGGGAAAAATGATATTTCTGTGCCAGCGCCTCAAAATACATCCGGAAAATGGAATCCGTCCGGGCGCTCTGCCAGCCGGACGCCTGAATCGCGCCGTCAAAAATAGACTTATTCTTGTCCGGAATCACCAGATCGGCGTCGGCGATGAGCTGGAAACCCAGGCCGGTGCAGCTGGGGCAGGCCCCCGCCGGGTTGTTGAAGGAGAACATTCTCGGCTCCAATTCCGTCAGGCTGATGCCGCAGTCCTCGCAGGCGTAGTTCTGGGAAAAGCTCAGCTCTTCCCCGGTGGCGGGCAGCTCAATGGTCACAAGGCCGCCGGAGTGGCTGCAAGCCGTTTCGATGGAGTCCGTCAGACGGCGGCGCAGACCGTCCTTCAGCACCAACCGATCGACCACCAGCTCGACGGTGTGCTTTTTGTTCTTCTCGCAGGGGATGTCCTCCGTCAGGTCGTAGAGAATGCCGTCCACCCGTACCCGGGCGAAGCCGGATTTCCGGGCGTCCTCAAACACCTTCTTGTGTTCGCCCTTTTTCCCCCGGATGACCGGAGCCAGGACGATAAACCGGGTTCCCTCTCCCAGGGCTTCCACCCGGTCCACGATCTGATCGATGGTCTGGCGGTGGATCTCCTTACCGCACCTGGGGCAGTGGGGAACGCCCACCCGCGCCCACAGAAGGCGGAGATAATCGTAGATTTCCGTCACCGTTCCCACGGTGGAGCGGGGGTTTTTCGAGGTCGTCTTCTGGTCAATGGAAATGGCCGGGGAAAGGCCGTCGATGGAATCCACGTCCGGCTTGTCCATCTGCCCCAAAAACTGACGGGCGTAAGAGCTCAGGCTCTCCACATACCGTCTCTGCCCCTCGGCGTAAATGGTATCGAAGGCCAGACTGGACTTGCCGGAGCCGGAAAGTCCGGTGAAAACCACCAGCTTGTCTCTGGGGATGGTCAGGTTCACATTTTTCAGATTATTCTCCCGTGCGCCCTGGATGATGATCTTGTCATTCATATTTTATGATGCTCCTGAATGGGTAAAAAGTCTGTACCCGTTAGTATATCACAGATTCAAAAATCTCTCAAGATATTTTACAAACAAAATTTCGTTTTCCATCTTATTCCGGAATTCTGTTTTCTTCGCCAGAAACACCTTGATTTTCTCCGCTTTTTTCGGCAATATAACACATTTATTCATGTTGCATTTTCCTATGGTGGAGTGATATAATGGGTATGTAAGTTTGCGTCCGAGATACAGCCGGGGGCAGAAAAAAAGAAAAAGTGAGGTATTCATCCGATGATTGCTTACGGTGAAAACATTCAGGTTTTCTGCGGCAATTCCAATCCCCAGTTTGCGCAGACCATCTGCAAAGAGCTGGGTGTACCCATGGGTAAGGCCATTGTGACCCACTTCGCCGACGGAGAGGCTTCCGTCACCCTGGAGGAAACCGTCCGCGGTGCCGACGTGTTCCTCATCCAGTCCACCTGTAAACCCGTCAATGACAATCTCATGGAGCTGCTGGTGATGATCGACGCCTGCCGTCGTGCGTCCGCCGGCCGTATCACTGCCGTCATCCCCTACTTTGGCTACGCCCGCCAGGATCGGAAGGCCAAGTCCCGTGACCCCATCTCCGCCAAGCTGGTGGCCAACATGCTCACCGCCGCCGGTGCTGACCGCATTCTGACCATGGATCTCCACGCCGCCCAGATTCAGGGCTTCTTCGACATTCCTCTGGATCACCTGCTGGGCAACGTTACCTTCGTTGAATACTTCATGAACAAATTCCCCGAGAGCGAGTACAACCACGAGGACTTCGTGGTGGTCTCTCCCGACGTCGGCTCCGTCGGCCGCGCCCGGAACTTTGCCACCAAGGTGCATATGGGTCTTGCCATCGTGGACAAGCGCCGTCCCAAGGCCAACGTTTCCGAGGTCATGAACATCATCGGCGACGTCCGGGGCAAGAGCTGCATCCTGTACGACGATCTGGTGGATACCGCCGGTTCCCTGTGCAACGCCGCCAAGGCTCTGATGGAGGTCGGCGGCGCCAAGGATGTCTACGCCTGCGCTACCCACGGCGTTCTCTCCGGCTCCGCCTACGACCGCATTGAGGCAAGCCCCATCAAGGAAATGGTGCTGCTGAACACCATTCCCGAGGTCGCCAACACCCCCAGCCACAAGATCAAGTTCCTGGACGTAGCCCCCGTGTTTGCCCGTGCCATCGGCCACATTCACGGCGCCACCTCCATCGCCGACCTGTTCTGAAGCCGTGTTTTCCAAGCAAAGCAGCGACAGCTGGCTGGTCGTCGGCCTGGGCAATCCCGGCCGGGAGTACGAGAAGTCCCGGCACAACACCGGCTTCCGGGCGATGGACATTCTGGCCGAAAAGCTGGGCGCCAAGGTGGACAGGCTGAAATTTCAGGGTCTGTACACCCAGGTGAATTACGGCGGCAAGAAGCTGTTTCTCCTCAAGCCCCAGACCTATATGAATCTGTCCGGGCGCTCCGTCTTGCAGCTTTCCGCCTATTTCGGCATCCCGCCCCAGCGAATCATCGTGATGTTTGACGACATCTCCCTGGAGCCGGGACGGCTGCGGGTACGCGCCGAGGGTTCCGCCGGTGGGCATAACGGCATCAAATCCATCATTCAGGAGCTGGGCAGCCAGGATTTCCCCCGGGTCAAGATTGGGGTCGGCGCGAAGCCGAACCCGGAATATGATCTTGCCGCCTGGGTGCTGTCCACCTTCTCGGCAAATGAGGAAAAGGCGCTGACCGTATCCCTGAAAAACGCCGCCGACGCCGCCTTAAGCATCATCGACTATGGCGTGCCGGAGACCGCTAACCGGTTCAACGGCAGCCACCCATAAATCGCAGTATATTGTCACAAAACCACGGAAAGGGGGTCAAGGCCCCCTTTCCGCGTTGCCACGTTGTGTATCTTCTTTTTGAGGTAATATATGGAACAGCTTCTGTCTCTACTGAAAACCATTCCCGAATACGCCGCCATGGTGTCCTCCCTGCAAGGCGGTGAAAGCGTTGCCGTCACCGGCATCGGGCAGATCAACCGCAGTCACATGATTGCGGGGCTTTGCCGCAGCTTAAGCCGCCCCATGGTGGTGCTGTGTCAGGACGATCTGGCGGCGCGGCGGCTTCAGGAGGAATTGAAGGGCTTCCTTTCGGATACCGCGCCCATTCTTCCCGGCCGGGATCTGACCCTTTACGATGCCGCCGTGGTGTCCAGAAGCTGGGAGCAGAAGCGCCTGCGGCAGCTGTATGATCTTGCCGCCGGGAAGACAAACTTGCAAATCATGACCTGGGAATCTCTCAGCCTGCGCACCATGCCCAAGGCCGCGCTTCTTTCCGCCGCCTTCTCTCTGGAGGTTGGCCGGGAATATGCCGTGGAAGACCTGAGCTCCCGCCTCACCGCCGCCGGATACAACCGCTGCGGCATGGTGGAGGGGCCGGGACAGTTCGCCGTCCGGGGCGGCATTCTGGACATCTTCTCCCCCGCAGAGGATCAGCCGGTTCGGGCGGAATTCTTCGGCGACGAGCTGGACACCATGGGCTTCTTTGACCCGGCGACCCAGCGGCGCAGTGAGAACATCACCTCCGTCACCGTCCTGCCTGTGGCGGAGACCCAGCCGGGACTCCATCCCGGCGGCGTGGAGGGGCTGTGCAAAGATATTACCTCCCTGATCTCCCGCCAGAAGCGGCGGAAAAACATCAACGAGCCCCTGATCGCCACGCTGGAAAAAGACCTGAACAAGTACGAAAGCGGCCTGCACAATCCCGCTTCCGACCGGTATATGGCGCTGATTTATCCGGAAATGGCCACCGCCGCCGATTACATTCCGGACGGTGCGGTGGTTGCCGTCTGCGACCACGGAAACCTCCAGCGCGCCGCCCGCAGCCGCTGCGACGAGATGGGAATCCAGCTGGACAGTATGCTGCAGGCCGGTCTTGTGGCAGGCGAGCTGTGCGATTATGTGAGCCAGTGGGAGGACTTCTGCAAAACTCTCCGGAAGAAAACCGTCGTCTATTTTGATGCCTTTGGCGGCACCTCCTACCCGGAGGACTGCCCCCCAAAGCAGCTGTACCCCCTCACCGCCAAACAGCTTCCCGGCTACGGCGGCAATCTGGACACCGCCGTCTCCGATTTAAGTCACTATCAGAAAATGGAATTCGGCAGTCTGGTGCTTTGCGGCACCCGCCGTCGGGCGGAGCTGTTACAGCAGCTGCTTCATGAGAAGGGGCTGTCCGCCTTTCTGTGCATCCCCCTGACCACCCTGCCCAAGCCCGGGCAAATTCTCCTGACGGAGGGGACACTTCCCTTCGGCATGGAGTATCCCCTGTCCAAAATCGCCGTCCTGACGGAGGGGCAGCTGATTGCCCGGGGCGAGACGAAGCGGAAGCCCGCGAAAAAAAACGGCTCCACCAACCGTCAGAAACTGAATTCCTTCACCGACCTGACCCCCGGCGACCTGGTGGTTCACGAGAATTACGGCATCGGCCGGTTCGTGTCTATGGAGCAGATTCGGGTGGACGGCGCGGTCAAGGACTATATCAAAATCGCCTATCAGGGCAGCGACACCCTGTTCGTCCCCGCCACCCAGCTGGATTTGGTGAGCAAATACATCGGCGGCGGCGGAGAAGACAGCAGCGTCAAGCTGAACAAAATCGGCTCCGACGCCTGGCAGAAGACAAAGGCCAAGGCCCGCAAGGCCGCCAAGGACATGGCGGGAGAGCTGATTCAGCTCTACGCCGCCCGAAAGCGTCAGTCCGGCTACGCCTTCTCCGCTGACGCCCCCTGGCAGAAGGAATTTGAGGACAACTTCCCCTACCCGGAAACCGACGACCAGCTGCGCTGCATCGCGGACATCAAGCACGACATGGAGTCCCCCATTCCCATGGATCGTCTTCTCTGCGGCGACGTGGGCTTCGGCAAAACCGAGGTCGCCCTCCGCGCCGTGATGAAGGCCGTGATGGACGGCAAGCAGGTGGCGATCCTGGTTCCCACCACGGTGCTTGCCCAGCAGCATTATCAGACCGCCGTAGCGCGTTTCCGGGGCTTCCCCGTCACCATCGACGTTCTCAGCCGCTTCCGCACCCCGAAAATGCAGCAGCAGACCTTGCAGAAGCTCCGCGCCGGTTCTGTGGACTTGATCATCGGGACCCACAAGCTGCTGCAAAAAACCGTCCAGTTCAAGGATTTGGGGTTACTCATCGTGGACGAGGAGCAGCGCTTCGGCGTCAGTCATAAGGAGCGCCTGAAGGAAATTTCCAAGAGCGTGGACGTACTGACCCTCTCCGCCACCCCCATTCCCCGGACGCTGAACATGGCGCTGTCCGGCATCCGGGACATGTCCACCATCGAGCAGCCCCCCGCCGACCGCTATCCCGTACAGACCTTCGTGATGGAGTACAGCGAGCCCATCATTGACGACGCCATCCGCCGGGAAATCGAGCGGGGCGGGCAGGTCTATTACCTCCACAACCGCACGGAAACCATCGACCAGTGCGCCGCAGCGATCAAGCGCCGGATTCCGGGCATCAGCGTGGGCGTCGCCCACGGGCAGATGGGCGAGGACGCCCTGGGGGACGTGATGCAGTCCATGGCGGAGGGCGAGATTCAGGTGCTGGTATGCACCACCATCATCGAAACCGGTCTGGACATTCCCAACGCCAACACCCTGATCATCGAAAACGCCGACCGGTTCGGCCTGAGCCAGCTCCACCAGCTTCGCGGCCGGGTAGGACGCTCCACCCGCCACGCCTACGCCTACTTCACCTACCGTCCGGAAAAGAATCTCACCGAGGTCGCCGAAAAGCGGCTTTCCGCCATCCGGGATTTTGCCGAATTCGGCTCCGGCTTCAAAATTGCCATGCGGGACCTGGAGATCCGGGGCGCGGGCAATCTCTTAGGCGCCGAGCAGTCCGGTCATATGTCCAGCGTGGGCTACGATATGTACCTCAAGCTGCTGGACGAGGCGGTTCTGGAGGAAAAGGGCGAAGCCCCCAAGGCGCCGGAATGCACCGCCGACCTGAACGTCACCGCCAACGTGGACAAAGATTACGTCTCCCGGGGGGAGGAACGGATGGATTTGTACCGCCGCATGGCCGCCATCCGCTCTCAGGAGGATGCCGACGACCTGCTGGACGAGATTGTCGACCGCTACGGCGAACCGCCCAAGGGCGTGCTGAACCTCATTGACATTGCCCTGCTCCGGGCAAAGGCGCGGCAAGTCGGCATCAAGGACATCCGCCAGAAGTCCGGGGACGTGCTGTTCACCCTGAGCAATCTGAATTTCGAGGCCGTGGGCGCGCTGTGTTCCGACCCGGATTACAAGCAGCGGGTCACCTTCCTGGCCAGTGCCAAGGAACCCACCCTCCGCTTTAAGCTTGCCAACGGTGTGGACAGCCTGAAACAGAGCAGGCTGTTTGTGGAGCATTATACCAGCTTTTTCCAGAGCTGACGTTCTTGACATTCTGTGTTATAATATCCGTGAATCTACCCTCCCTCAGGAAAGGAGCAGCCTATGTCTAAAGGCAAATTTTCCAATCCCCGGCCATACCGGGAAGAAGAACGTGAAATTGAAAAGAGCTTTCGCCAGCTGACCGGTCAGGAGAAGCCCCCGAAGCCGGAGGATCCCATCTTCTCCCAAGCCTCCGTTCCCGATCTGGATGCCGCCGACCCGGAGGCCGCTGGTCTTATCTCCGAGGCCGACAGCCTGATTCCCGAAACGGACGGCCTGTTCTCCGAAGGGGACGCCCCGGTTTCCCACGAGGAACCGGACTTCTCCCTGGACGAGAAGGAGGAAGCCCCGAAGGGCGGCGCCCCGGCCTTCCTGGACAAAGTGCTTTCCTTTGTGGACAACAACCAGAAGCCCGTGATGGTGGCCTTGTGCGCCGCCGCGCTGGTTCTGATTCTCTCCCTCATCGCCATTTTCGTCGTCAACGTCTCCGGCGACCCCTACGGCAAGAAAATTCTGAACAACGTCACCGTTGCCGGTGTGAATGTGGGCGGGATGCGCAAATCTGACGCCGTCACCGCCGTCCGTGCCGTCACCGACCAGACCTACACGAAGCAGGACATGGTGGTGACGCTGGGCGATACCACATTGCGGCTGTCCCCCGGCGACACCGGCGCGAAGCTGGATGTCAAGGCCGCCGTAAACGCCGCCTATGAATACGGCAGAACCGGCACCAAGGCCGAGCGTCAGGAGGCATACCAGGCGTCCCTCAGGAGCAACCACATCATCGGGCTGCTGCCCTACCTGCATCTGAAGCAGGATTATATCAAGGGCGTTCTGGAGGACTACGCCGGAACCGCCGGCAGTCTGCTGACCCAGACCACCTACGCCCTGGAAGGCGACGTTCCCGAGCTTGCGACGGACAAATTTGACGAAGACCGCGCCCCCCAGCTGACGCTGGTCGTCACAATGGGGACTCCCGGCGTGAATTTTAACGTAGATGACCTGTTCAACCAGATTCTGGACGCCTACAGCATGAACGTCTTCGCCGTGGAGGCGAAGGGCGCACAGGCCGAAGGCGAGCCGGATGCCGTGGATTTGCAGAAAGTTTACGACGAAGTCTGTGTAAAGCCCGTGGATGCCACCGTCAACATGCAGACCTTCAAGGCCGTCCCCGGCTCCTACGGCTACGAGTTTGACATGGTGCAGGCGCAGAAGCAGATCAGTGCGGCGCAGTACGGCGAGGTCGTCCGCATTCCCATGGAATATGTCGCGCCGGAAATTCTGGACGACGATGTCTTCTTCCGGGACGTTCTGGGCAGCACCAGCACGCCCCACTCTAACAATGCCAACCGCACCGCCAATCTGGAGCTGGCCTGTAAGGCGCTGAACGGCGTTGTGCTGAACCCCGGCGAGACCTTCTCCTTTAACGACACTCTGGGCGAGCGCACCACCGGGAAGGGCTACAAGTCCGCCCCTGCCTACTCCGGCGACGATCTGGTGAATCAGGTGGGCGGCGGCATCTGTCAGGTTTCCTCCACGCTGTATTGCAGCGCCCTGCTGGCCGATCTGGAAATCGTCTCCCGCACCAACCACGGCTTCCCCGTGAACTATATCAATTACGGCATGGACGCCACCGTCAGCTGGCGCTCCCCTGATTTCAAATTCCGCAACAACACCAATTACCCCATCAAGCTCGAAGCAAGCGTCAGCGGCGGCTATGTCAATGTGCAGATTCTCGGCACCGACGAGAAGGACTACTACGTTGAAATGAGCTACGTCATTTCCGAGACCTACAAGCCCGAAACGGAATATAAGGACTTCAAGCCCGACAATCCCGAGGGCTACAAGGATGGGGACGTGATTGAGGAAGGCACCACCGGATATCTGGTCAAGACATACAAGAGTAAGTACAACAAAGCCACCGGCGTGCTGATTTCCAAGGATTTTGTCGCCAATTCCCGGTACAAGACCGTGAACAAGGTTGTCGCAAGAGTCGAAGCGGAGCCGACGACGGAACCTACCACAGTTCCCACGACCCCCTCCACCGAACCCACCACCGAACCCACGACGCCGCCCACTGTGGCGCCTACGACGCCATCCACCGAGCCCCCCACCACCAGCACGCCGGAACCCAGCGGAGAATCCGGCGGCGAATAACGAACAATAGCATACACAAAGGGCGTGACCTTCCCGATCACGCCCTTTGTTACTGCTTTCTGATGTAGTTGTGGACCTGCCAGAACAGGCTCAGTGCCGTCAGGATGTCATGGGCTTCCCACTGCGCACTTCTTCCGTCGAATGTCCCCTTCCACGGGAAATTGTCCGGTGCGTCGAAAAAATGGTCTTCCGTCAGGTTGAGCTTGCAGACATATCTGTCCAAAGGCGGAAAGGCCGTCTTGCTTTCGTAGTCCCCAAGCGCTTTCCTGACCCCCGCGTATATCAGGGGGTACGTATCTTCCGGCAGGGGCTCCCAATGCTTTGCCTTGTCCTTTACCGTGATGCAGGAAACCTCGGGCGACAATTCCAGCGCTTCTTTGTGAGACGCCGCGCAGCCGATATTGGCAATATAGGGAACGCCGGAGAAGCACATGACGCTTTCCCCGATTTCCGCCACGTGGATGCCGTTGATGAAAAACGACTCGATGGGCGGCGTGTGAATCGTGTGAGGAAAATAAGCGTTTGCTTCCCCGTTTCTCGCGTGTTGTCCCACCGTTATGATCCCGTAAGGCTCCATTGCCGCCTGTCCGCGAATTCTGTCCCACAGCGTTTCCCGGTTGGGTAAATCAAAGACGCGGACGCAGGCAGGCAGCTTGTCCAGCTCGACATTTGACTCTGTGCATCCCGCAAAATGCATATCGTACAGCAGAATATCGTCGATTCCGGCATCGACTGCGGCATTGCACACAGCCAGAACGTCGCTGGTAATGCAGGATCTGCCATAGGCTCTCCACAATTTGTACTGGGGATACCGTTCCTCATGCCGGCAGGCTTCCCTGTTGGCGTCGAAAATCCCGCTTGCCCCTTCCATATCTGCAATCACGATCAGCTGTTTCATATCCGGCATCTCCCAACGTTTTTCCCATTTTATCACATAACGGCCGAAAACGCAACCGCCGCCCGGTTTCCGGTCTTGCATTTGCCGGGAAATGCTGTATAATGAGGAAAATGCAATTTCCGTTTTGCACCGACTTTTTTCAGGAGGAAAATCCATGTCAAAAGGCCATTTTTCCGCGGATTCCCCGCAAAAAAGCGTTTCTCCCCGCCGAATTATCACGGTGGCCGTGATCTGCGTGCTGGTTCCGGCGCTGGCAGCGGTGGGCTTCTTCTTTGTCCGTCCCGCTCTTGACCCCTATCACTGCCGGATGGCCGACGGCGTCTCCATCGCCGGGGTGGATGTTGGGGGCATGACCAAGGGAGAAGCCAGAAAAGCCCTCCAGGCGGCTCTGGATGAGACGCTGTACCGGGAAAATCTGACGGCGGAACTGCCCATGGAATCCCTTTCCCTCTCCCCCGCCGACACCGGCGTTCAGGCGGACGTCCGCGCCGCCGTGAACGACGCCTACCGCATGGGTCGCTCCGACGGTTCGCTTCCCGGCGATGTGGATTTGCGCCCCTATCTGAGCGTAAACTCCGATTTTATCCGCACCGCGCTGGAAAGCTATGCCGGCACGTTTGACACCCAATTCAGCGACTCCCGCTACGCCCTCGTCGGCGACGCCCCCGACCTCGGCACGGAAAATCACGACCCTGACGCCCCCTGTCAGACGCTGGAGCTGACCGTGGGCGTTCCCGAGGCGCACCTGGATGTGGACAGCGCCTATGAGCAGATTCTGGGGGTCTACGGTCAGGCGGTGGCCGCCTGCCGGGCGGGGGAATACCGCGTCACCGTGGACATCCCTGTGGAATCCGCCCCCGCGGAGCTGGACTTGGACGCCATTTCCGATGAAATCTGCACCGCCCCCGTTGACGATTCCCTCGACATGACGGAATACCGGTTCGTCCCCGGCTCCTATGGCTATTCCTTTGATCTGGACGCAGCAAAAGAAGCGCTGGCGCAGGCCAAGCCCGGAGAAACCGTCTCCGTTCCCATGACGTTTGTGGAGCCGGAAATTCTGGGGGACGCGGTCTATTTCCGGGATGTTCTGGGTTCCTGCGAAACCAAGCACGGCGACAACGAAAACCGCAACACCAATCTGCGTCTGCTCTGTGAAGCCCTCAACGGGGTCGTCGTCCAGCCGGGAGAGACCTTCTCCTACAATGAAACCCTGGGCGAACGCACGGCGGAAAAGGGCTACAAGCCCGCCCCCGCCTACTCCGGCAATCGTCTCACCGACGCCATCGGCGGCGGCGTGTGTCAGGGTTCCAGCACGCTGTACAACTGCGTGCTGCTTGCCGACCTGGAAGTCGTCGCCCGCTCCTGCCACGGCGCTACGATTGCCTATCTTCCTCTGGGGCTGGACGCCGCCGTGAACTGGGGAACCACCGATTTTCAGTTTCGCAACAATTTCCACTTCCCCGTAAAAATCGAAGCGGAAACCACGGTCGACCTGGTCAAAATGCGGATTCTGGGTACGGACGAAAAGGATTATTACATCGAAATGACCTCCGGCTACGACGACAGCAGAGAAGATGTGATCTACGCCGTCAGCTACAAGAACAAGTACAGTAAGGAAACCGGTGAGCTGATCAGCAAAGACCGGGAAGCCTTCTCCACCTACTACCGGAACGTCGGATAAGCAAAACTGCCTCCCGCTTTTGGCGGGAGGCAATTCTTTACAAAACCATAAGTAAGGTTCCTGCGCCGATGAGCAGGCAGCCGATCAGGGATTTGGCGGTGAATTTCTCGTGGAGGAACACAAACGCCAGCACCAGCGTGATCACGACACTGAGCTTATCCACCGGCACCACCTTTGACGCTTCCCCGATTTGCAGCGCCCGGTAGTAGCACAGCCAGGACGCGCCCGTGGCAAGTCCGGAAAGAATCAGGAACAGCCAGCTTTTCTTGCTGATTTCCCCGATGCCCCCCCTGGCTGTCCGTCAGGAACACCATTCCCCAGGCCATCACCAGCACCACCAGCGTCCGAATGGCCGTGGCCAGATTGGAATTGACGCCGTCAATACCGATTTTTGCGAGAATCGAGGTCAATGCCGCAAACACCGCGGAGCCAAGGGCAAACAGTAACCACATACTATGTCTCTGCCTTTCCCCTTATTTTGCCCGAATATCCAGATGATAATCGATCATACCGGCTTCGGTATTTTCAATGATGATCTGGTACGCCAGATCGATGGTACCGCCGTCGGATACAATATCATAAAATACGTTGGTGGCCTTCACCGTGATCATCAGCGTTCCGTATTCCATCTGATACAGGGAGTCGTGGGCAACGCCCTCCTGAAAGAGCATTCTGGAATTCAGCGCGCCCTCCCGGTTCAGCATGACCTTCCCCGGCTCCACCCGGAAGGTGGTGACCACGCCGGCAAGGCCGGTCAGCTCGCTTTCCTCATAGGTGATGTCCCAGCCGCCGTCCCGGAATTCCATCGTCCCCTCGGTGACCAGCTCAATGGTCTCCGGCTCCTGGCTGCCGTAATGCTGACGCCCCTGAATGGAAAGAACCACGTCCCGCTTCATCGAAACGCCTCCACGGCCAGCCGCAGCAGCTCGTCGATGAGCTGGGAATAGGGAACGCCGCTGGCCTCGAACAGCTTGGGATACATGGAAATGGAGGTAAAGCCCGGCAGGGTGTTTATCTCGTTGAACACCACCCGATTTTCGTCGTGGGTCACGAAGAAGTCCACCCGGCTTAAGCCCTGGCAGCCCACGGCGTTGTAGACCTTCACCGCCGTCTCCCGCACCACTTCCTCCACCTCGGCGGGGATGCGGGCGGGGATATAGGCCTTGGAGGTCTCGGTGAGGTACTTGGCGTCGTAATCGTAGAATTCCGCGCCGGAGTCGATCTCGCCGCAGACGGAGACCATGGGATTATCGTTGCCCATGACGGCCACCTCGATCTCCTTGCCGTTGATGAATTCCTCCACCAGAATTTTCTTATCGTACTTTCCGGCATAGCGCAGACCGCTGCGCAGAGCGTCCCGGTCGCCGACCTTGGAAACGCCCACGGAGGAGCCGGTACCGGCGGGCTTGACGAACATGGGATAGCGGAAGCGGTTTTCCAGCAGATCCAGGGTGTTCTCCATATGGTTTTCCAGCTCGCCCGCCCGAACCAGCTGCCAGGCCGCCTGGGGGACACCCGCCTGATCTGCCACCAGCTTGGTCAGGCTCTTATCCATGGCCACGGCAGACGCGGCAATGTGAGGGCCGACGTAGGGAATGCCCGCCATTTGCAGCAGTCCCTGCATGGCGCCGTCCTCCCCGTTCTCCCCGTGAAGCACCGGGAATACCACGTCGATGCGCTCCCGCACCACGCAGTCGCCCTCGAAGCTCAGAAGCCCCTGCCCCCGGACGGGAGAAATGGTCGCCCGGCGGTTATCGGGGCAGCTTCTCCATTCGCCGGTGACCAGCTTGGAATAGTCCTTGCCGCCGTAGAGAATCCAGTCCCCTTCCTTTGTGATGCCCACAGGGAACAGATTATACTTGCTTTCGTCAATGTGATTCAGCACGGACTCCGCCGAGCGCAGGGAAACCTCATGCTCCGGGCTCATCCCGCCGAATAAAATACAAACACTGAGTTTTTTCACGTCATCGCCTCATTCTACCTGAAAATCTGTTGCTTTCCGTAAATATATTTTTTACAATTTTCATCTGGAAATCCGAAACTTTGGTGCTATAATAGAGAGAATATAAGAGCGGCGCGGCGGCGGATACCCCGCGCTTTCCCGTGAGCGTGTTCCGCGCGTTTTTGAAAGGAGGGTATGTATGCAGATCAATCTGACACCGAAAGAATTCCGCCGGCTGCTGGATCTGGTGTACATCGGAAACTGGGTGCTGAACTCCACCCGTGGCGAAGACCGCTTCGCCGACTATGACAATCTGGAGAGCAAACTGTTTGCCCTGTCCCCCGCCCTGTCCGAGCATTGGAACGGAACCGTCGTTCCCTCCCGCGCCTATCAGGAGGGCGGGATCCACGAGGCCATCGCCTGCTACGAGGACAACGTTTTTTACGAGATTCTGGCAGAGGAGCTTTCCCGCCGGGATATGGACTATCCGGAGATCACCGACGACAATTACGACGAGATCGTCACGCGGATGGATCGGTATATGTCGGAATTTGAGCTGTCCGGCGTCGACCACCTGGTCCTGGATGAAGAAAACGCTTAAAGACACGTGCCGGTTTCCCGGCACATTTAGGCTGTCAAAAAAGGCCGCTGGCCTTTTTTGACAAAAGGATTGCAGTCTGCTACGCGCACTCCTTGGCCGCCGAAGGCGGCCAACTCGCACACTTCGCAGCCTGTAAGGTATTTTCTGCCAGGTACACGCCCCGGCAGAAAATGATTCCGACTTTATTTGCCGCCTGCGGGCGGCAAACTCTGCGAGGCTTTTTTAATATACCGTGACGTGCCGGTTTCCCGGCACGTTTTTTACTGTTCTCCGTTAATCAGCGCCTCACCGGCACGGAAGATATCGCCCGCGCCCATGGTGACCACAATGTCCCCCTCCCGGACGTTCTCCCGCAGATAGGCGGTGACGTCGGGCAGCGTCTCGCAGTACACCGCACCGGGAATCTGCTCCGCCAACTGGGCAGAGGAAATGCCGATGGTGTTCCGCTCCCGGGCGGCGTAAATCTCCGCCAGAACCACCACGTCGGATTTTTTCAGCTCCCGGACGAAGTCGTCAAACAGTGCCTTGGTGCGGGAATAGGTATGGGGTTGGAAGGCCAGCACCACCCGCTTGTAGCCCATGGAGCGCACGGCTTCCAAGGTTGCCTTCAGCTCGTCGGGATGGTGGGCATAATCGTCGTAAACGTCCGCACCGTGGAACTTGCCCTTGAACTCCATCCGCCGTCCCGCGCCGTGGAAGGATTGGATGCCCTTGGAAACCGTCTCCCCGGGAATGCCCATCATCCAGGCGGCGGCCGACGCCGCCAGCGCGTTCATGGCATTGTGCCGTCCCAGCACGCCCATGTCCAGATGGCAGTAAAATTTCCCGTCGCAGATCACGTCAAAGTGCCGCCAGTCGGGATGCATGTTGGCCGCGTGAATCCGGTTGCCTTCCCCAAGGCCGAAGGAAACATAGTCGATGCCCTCCATGGCCTGCACCGTATGGGGGTCGTCGCCGTTGGCGACCACGCCGAAGGTGGCAAGCGCCGCGAACTTGTGGAAGGACTTCTGAATGTCCGCCAAATCCTTGAAATAATCCAGGTGATCCGCTTCCACATTCAGCACGATTGCCAGGGTGGGAAAGAAATTCAGGAAGGAATCACAGTATTCGCAGCTTTCCAGCACGATGGTGTCCCCGTGGCCGACCCGGTGTCCCGCGTGGAGCAGGGGCAGATAGCCGCCGATCATGACCGTGGGATCCATATTCGCTTCCATAAGGATGTGGGTCAGCATGGACGTGGTAGTGGTCTTTCCATGGGTGCCGGAGACGCAGATGGCGTTATGGTAGGACTTCATGATCTCGCCCCAGGCCTGCGCCCGCTCAAACACGGGGATCCCCGCGGCACGGGCGGCGGCGATCTCCGGGTTGTCATTGTGGGCGGCGGCAGTGCGGATGATGCAGTCCGCGCCCTCAATATTCTCCGCCCGGTGTCCGATGGCGACGGGAATGCCCTGCCCGATCAGCTCATCCGTGGACACGGATGCGTTCATATCCGAACCGGTGACCTCCATGCCCATGCCCTTCAGCACCAGACCCAGCGGCCGCATGGATACGCCGCCGATTCCCACAAGATGCACATGATGGCCGGGCGTCAGATATCTCGTGATTTTCTTACTATTCAGCATGTATGTCAGTTCCCCCACAGGTGATTCCGCTCCGGAATTTCGTCGCCGGAGCATAGAATGAAATTTTCCGCAACTCATAGCATTATACACCATTGCCTTATATTTTACAACCACAAAAAGTTACTGAAGGGATGTTTTTCGTCATAATCTTCCTGATTTCCCGAAAAATCCCCGGTTATGCCCTCCGGATCACGCCGCAGGCGATCTTTTTTGCCCGTGTTTCCGCGAATGACCGCCGGGGAGCGCAGATGGAATTGTCATAATCCAAGCACCTCCTGACCATTCTATGCATGATGCTTCTTCTCTGCCCCCAAATTGTCGAAAATTGGCGAAAGGAAGTGAATTGAAAATCAGATGCAGCTGTGCTATTCTATACCCATCGGAAGGTGGGAGACATATGGACGCACGGAAGCTGTTGATTGCGGATGGAAACGAGGAATTCCGGCGGGCGCTGGCCGCCGAGCTGCAAGGGGCATACCATGTCCGGTGTTGCGATGACGGGAAGGAGGCGCTGTCGCTTCTGCGTTCCTTCGCTCCCGACGTTCTGGTTCTCGATCTGATGCTTCCCGGGCTGGACGGCATCAGCCTGCTGCAATCCGCCGCCGCTTCCGGCCTGTGTCCCATGGTGCTGGTCACCTCCCGCTTTTACAATGACTATGTTCTTACCGCTTTGGGCGAGCTGAGCGTGGGCTACATGATGCGCAAGCCCTGCGACATCCCCGCCACCGCAGCCCGGATTGGCGACCTGAGCCGTCAAATCCGCACGCCGCTGGTGACGCCGCCCGACCCTCAGACCCAAGTGACCAATCTGCTGCTGTCCCTCAGCGTTCCCTCCAAGCTCCGGGGCTATGCCTACCTCCGGGAAGCCGTCCCCATGATGCTGAAGGATCCCGATCAGCCCATTACGAAGGTGCTGTATCCGGCGGTGGGCGCGATTTTCGGCTGCAAAGGCACCCACGTGGAGCGTTCCATCCGAAGCGCCATCGAAACCGCCTGGAAGCAGCGGGACGACCGGGTCTGGCAGCGGTATTTCCGCGTCGGCTCCGACGGCGTCATCCCCCGGCCTTCCAACGCCGCCTTCATTTCCCGTCTGGCAGACGCTCTGCGGCTGAGTCAGGACGTCGGCTAAACGGATGAATGAATCGGAAAAACAGACATACCCTAATGATACCAACCGACCAGGAGGCACCATCATGAAAAAACAACCCTCTCCCCCCAACCGCCGCGGCAGACTCGTGATACTGTGCTTCGTGTTGGGGCTGATCTTCCTTGTGATGCTGGTGGGGACGGTCTACTTACAGCACCTGCTGGGGCGCATCCACTATGTGGACTCCGGCACCGCCCCCAGCCTTTCCCCGGAGGAGCTGGACGCCTATCTTGCCACCCAGCCGGAGGAAACCAACACCGCCCCCACCATGAACCCCGAGGACGTCACCTTCCCGGACTACGACGCCGACATCGGCAAGGACAGCGACATCATCAACATTCTGCTCATCGGTCAGGATCGCCGGGAAGACGAGACCCGGGCGCGGTCGGATTCCATGATTCTGTGTACCTTCCGCAAATCCGAAAAAAAGCTGACCATGACCTCCTTTCTCCGGGACACCTACGTGAAAATCCCCGGCTACGGCCGGAACCGGATCAACGTGGCCTATGCCGCCGGCGGCATGTCCCTTCTGAATAAGACATTGGAAAACAATTTCGGTGTCCACATTGACGGCAATGTGGAGGTGGATTTCCACCAGTTTGCCGACATCGTTGATCTTCTGGGGGGCGTGGAGGTAGACCTGCGGAACGACGAGGCCCAGTGGGTCAACCGGGAGACCGGCAGCGCCCTTTCCGAGGGTAAGAACCGCTTAAACGGTCAGCAGGCGCTGGCCTATGCCCGCATCCGCAAGCTGGACGCCGACGGAGATTTCAGCCGGACGAACCGTCAGCGCAAGGTCATCACCGCCCTGCTGGACGCCTACCGGGGCACCAGTCTCCCCGCTGCCCTGTCCCTTCTGGAGCAGATTCTGCCCCTGATCACCACAGACATGACGGACAGGGAAATTCTCGGCTACGCCGTCAGCCTGTTTCCCCTGCTTTCCCGGGGTGAGATCGTCAGCCAGCACATTCCCGCACCGGACACCTATTCCAGCCGCAGCATTGACGGCATGGCGGTGCTGGTGGCTGACCTGGAAGCCAACCGAAAAATCCTGCAAGATACGTTGGGCGGCTAACGTTCCGTTTTTCTTAGCCGGAATCCCCCTTCCAAAAAAAGGAAATATTTTCCTGCAAACTTTTCTGAAAATGTTTCAGGATTTGGATTTTTGTTTCATAGCACCCGATTTATTTGTAAAATTTTTTGTGAACTTATAGGATATCTGAATTGACAAATTCTGCAACTCAGGATATAATAAGCGCTAATCGAAAGAATATAGAAGGTGTGAATATGGAACTCACGAGAAGCGAAATGGAAATCATGGATGTCCTCTGGGAAGCGGGGAAGCCCCTGTCCCGCGCGGACCTATTGGAGCATACCGAGGAAAAGACCTGGAAGGACAGTTCCGTGCATATACTGCTCAACAGTCTGCTGCAAAAGGGCGCCATTCAGGAGGCCGGTCTTGTAAAGCGGGGCAAAACCTTTGGCCGCGTATTTGCGCCGACCGTAACCCGGGAGGAATACTTTGCCAACACCATTTTCAGCCATCGCCACAAGCCGGAACCCGTAGGTCTGTTCCGGGCGCTGCTGAAGCGGGAGGAAGTCACCCAGGCGGATCTAGAGCAGATATTGGCGCTTGTGCAGAAAGAAATACGGTAAGGGATTGGCGGAGCCGTTTATACGGCTCCGCCTTTTTGTTGGAAATCCGCGCCGGTTTTCCGTGGGGGTCGGGGATAGGTTTTGCCGCCGACCCCCCACAGAATATCCGTATCACGCACAACTGCCCACCCCTCCCGCCTTCATTTCGTAGAAAATTGCACAAAAATAATTGAATATTGCACCAAATTTGGCAAACCCGATTGACAACGCCCTGCACGGGGTGTATAGTAGGTACGTTATGTGGCTTAGCCTCATACTGAACTTCAATTAAAATCTTTAGAAAAGATTTTAATTGCCCGAAGGGCAAGGAGTTCATATGAGACTTGTTTTGTGATTTCTTTCCTTATAAATCACAAAACTGGCAGCGCCATTAGGCGATGCCTTCCTGATTAAAATCAAAGATTTTAATCAGGAAATAGTATCAAACCGAATGGAGGAAGTTTCCATGTTAAAAACCGTTGATCTATACGACATGTCCCACACGCTGGCAGGGGCGTACCTCGCCGGATTCGAGTACCCCTGGCAGGCACTCAAGGGCATCAAGGAACTGATCTTAGCCCTGGGTCCCACCCTGGGCGAGGACTATACGGAGGTATCTCCCACCGTCTGGGTACATAAAACCGCCACGGTCGCCCCTACCGCCTTTCTGGGCGCGCCCTGCATCATCGGCCCGGGGACCGAGGTGCGCCACTGCGCCTTCATCCGCGGCTCCGCCCTGGTGGGCGAAAACTGCGTGGTTGGCAATTCCGTAGAGCTGAAAAACGCGATCCTGTTCGATAACGTCCAGGTTCCCCACTTCAATTACGTGGGCGACAGCATTCTGGGCTATAAGTCCCACATGGGGGCAGGCAGCGTCACCTCCAACGTCAAGTCCGACAAGACCCTGGTCGTGGTGAAAAACGGCGAAGAGCAGGTTCCCACAGGGCAGAAAAAATTCGGCGCCATGCTGGGCGACTTCGTGGAGGTCGGCTGCAACAGCGTCCTGAATCCCGGCACCGTCATCGGCCCCCACTCCAACGTCTACCCCACCTCCTGCGTCCGGGGCATGGTTCCCGCCAACAGCATCTGGAAAACCGGCGGAATTATTGTCGCCAAGAAATAATTCGGGACAGTTCCCGGCCATCAGAAAGTGAAAGGAGTCCATTTCCATGGGCAAATATTTTGGAACCGACGGCTTCCGTGGAGAAGCCAACTGCAACCTTACCGCTGACCACGCCTACAAGGTCGGACGTTTTCTCGGCTGGTACTACACCCAGCTGAAGCGCCGCTCCGGCTCCGACGGCTCCGCCAGAATCGTCATCGGCAAGGATACCCGCCGGTCAAGCTACATGTTCGAGTACAGCCTGGTGGGCGGTCTGGTTGCCTCCGGCGCAGACGCCTATCTGCTCCACGTCACCACCACCCCCAGCGTGGCCTTCGTTGTCCGCACCGAAGGATTCGACTGCGGCATCATGATCTCCGCCAGCCACAACCCCTACTACGACAACGGCATCAAGCTCATCAACAACTTCGGCGAGAAGATGGACGAAAGCGTCATCCGTCTGGTGGAGGCGTATCTGGACGGCAATCTGGAGGCCTTCGGCCGGAAATGGGAGGAGCTGCCCCTGGCCAAGCGCGACCAGATCGGCCGCACCGTCGACCACGTCGCCGGACGAAACCGCTACATCGGCTATCTCATCAGCCTGGGCATGTACTCCTTCAAGGGCGTGAAGGTTGGCCTGGACTGCGCCAACGGTTCCTCCTGGAACATTGCAAAATGCGTCTTTGACGCCCTGGGCGCCAAGACCTACGTCATCAACGCCGACCCGGACGGCTACAACATCAATCAGAACGCGGGTTCCACCCACATTGAGGTTTTGCAGCGCTACGTGGTGGAGAACGGGCTGGACGTGGGCTTTGCCTACGACGGCGATGCCGACCGCTGCCTGTGCGTGGACGAAAAGGGTAACGTCGTCACCGGCGACCACATTCTGTACATCTACGGCAAGTACATGAAGGAGCGGGGCAAGCTCCTGGGCAACACCGTCGTCACCACCATCATGTCCAACTTCGGCCTGTACAAGGCCTTTGACGAGCTGGGCATCGGCTACGCCAAGACCAAGGTGGGCGATAAGTACGTCTACGAATACATGATGGCCAACGGCTGCCGCCTGGGCGGCGAGCAGAGCGGCCACATCATCTTCTCCAAGTACGCCTCCACCGGCGACGGCATCCTCACCAGCCTGAAGATCATGGAGGCGATGATGGCAAAGAAGAAGACCCTGAGCCAGCTCTGCGAGGGCTTCACCTTCTATCCCCAGGTGCTGAAAAACGTCCGTGTAGCCGACAAGGCCGCGGCTCAGGGCGACCCCGACGTGCAGAAGGCCGTCGCGGAGGTCACCGCCAAGCTGGGCGACACCGGGCGCATTCTGGTGCGGGAATCCGGCACCGAGCCGGTCATCCGGGTCATGGTAGAAGCCGAGAGCAAGGACGTCTGCGAGCAGTACGTGGACTCCGTGATTGCGGTCATCCGCGCCAAGGGTCACTGCGTGTAAACAAAAACTCAGCCCCCAAACCATCGGTTTGGGGGCATTTTCTGTTTTTATGGAATTGTCGAATAGGTGCCGCCCGTTATGGCGTACCCCTCTCCCGGCTTCGGCTGCCACTGATAGCGGTTCTTCCCTTCCTCCGGGAAGAGGCTGGCCATGATCGCGGCAATGACGCCGCCATGGGTCACGATCACCGTGTCTTCTCCCCGGCCTTCCACCGCCTTGTACGCCGCCAGGACACGCTTCGTCATCTCAGTGCCGCTTTCGCCGCCGGGGGGCGGGGTGATCTCCGGGTCGCGGGAGAGCCAGGTCTGGTAGGCCGGATCGTCTCTCAGCATCTCATAGCTTTTCATTTCAAATGCGCCAAAGTCGATTTCCCGGAAATCCCTCATGACCTCATAGGGGACACCGCCGAACAGCAGCGCCAGCGTTTCATTGCACCGCCGCATTCCGCTGGTGATAAAATGTGCCGCCCCCACGTCGATGGACGGGCGGCTCGCCAGCGCTTCCCTTCCCCCTTTGGATAATGGCAGGTCAGTGCTGCCGCAGTAGAGGTGATGCTCATTGGCGAGGGTTTGTCCGTGGCGAATGAGGAAAACCGTCATTTCAGCCGCTCCTCCAATCCGCAGAACAGGCGGCTGACCTGAGCGGCTTCTCCGGACAGATACCGGCACAGCAGCCCGTTCATCTGCCGCCACGCCCGCATGTCCGCCCCCAGAGGCACTACCCCCGCAGAGATGTCCTCACAAATGAGAATGCTGTTCTGCCACCGCTCCCGGCAAGACCGGAAGAATTCCACAGCGTCCACCCCCGACTGCGCGCACCAAAGGGTAAATTCCTCGATATGGTCGATGCACCGCTTGGAAAAGTCGATCTCTCCGCCGGTGCAGGTGAAAACGTCGCTTTCGCTCAAATCAAAGGTGGATTTCGCAAAATCCAGCTTTCCCTGATAAGCGCCGCCGATAATCAAAACCATAGTCCCCTCCTACAAAAGTGCGTAGACCGCAGCGGCGCACAGTTCGCCGACGGTCAGCGCGTATCCGGCAATGTCGCCGTTCATGCCGTCCAGAGATTTGTACCCCCGGTGCAGCGCCAGAGCGTACCCGGCGACGCACCCCACCGGCGCAAAGCCGTACTTCCCGCAAAGCAAAAATCCCGCCGCCAAAAATACGGCCAGCATTCCGGCCAGAATCCACAGCTGCGCCTTGGGCTTTTCCTGCCCGGCGTACTGGCTGGAGGACATGGGGCGAAGCCCCGTCACCGCCAGCGCCGAGCAGCACCGGCTGACCGCCGGGACGAACAGCAGTATCCGGAAATCCGCCTTGTCCGGGGCGGCGGAAAAGAGGGCGAACTGGCTGAGCATCAGCAGGCACAGTCCGATCACGGCGAAGGAACCGACATGGGAATCCTTCAGAATCGCCCGGCGCTTTTCCAGATCCCGCCAGGATTTCACCGCATCGGTAACATCCATGAATCCGTCCAGATGGATGAATCCCGTCAAAAGGAAGGGACAGGCGCACAGCGCCAGTCCCCCCACCGGCGTCGGGAGCTTTAAGAAGCGGACAGCCCAGGCAAGCGCCGCCCAGACAAGCCCGATTTCCAGCCCCACCACAGGCAGAAACAGGAGCATTTTCCCCCTTGCCTTCTCGTCCCAGAGACGGCCGGGGAACGGAATTGCGCAGAACATGGACTGACACATGGCAAAGGCGTAAAGATAGGTTTTCACAGCGGCAATGCCCCCTTGTAAAGTCTCGGATTCCCCGCCGCCACCTCGGCGACAACGTCACAGGCCGCCGCCAGACGGCGGTCAATGGCGGCGAGGCTCTTGCGGTAACGCTCCGTGGTCTCGTCGTAGCGCTGGGCGTCGGAATAAACGAAATCACTGACAACCACCGCGTTTTTCACGGTTTTCACGAAGGCGATCAGTTCGTCGGCGCAGCGGTTTGCCCCGTCCAAATCCAGCTGCCAGTCCTTTTCCGCCGGAAACATGGCGTTTTGCAGCAGCGCCGTGGCGCTGTCCACCAGGAACGTGCCGTCCCTGTCCGCGATTTCCAGACAGGACAGCATGTTTTTGCTGCATTCGATGGTCTCGAAGTCCAGCCCGTCCCGGTCGGCAACGTGCCGCCGGATCCGCGCCAGGTCTTCGTCGTCCGTAGGAATCATCGTCGCCACATAGTACCGTTTCCCTTCCCCGGACAGCTTCACCGCAAGTTCCTGCGCCAGGGTGGATTTCCCGTTTTTCGCGCCGCCGGAGAGGAAAACCGTCATGCTTTTCCCTCCACGGTGAATTGGTCGCCCTGCCGGATTTCGTCCAGATACCCGTCGTCTATCCCCGCCTGGTCGAAGGTCGCCATGTCATTCATAACGGCGCAGGCGGCGGAAAGCACCTGGAAAGCCAGCGGACACCCGCTGCCCTCTCCCAAGCGCATCCCCAGCAGGAATAGCGGCTCCAAGCTCATGGCCTCCATGGCAAGGCGGTAGCCGATCTCAAAGGACGCATGGCTGGGGACGAGATAGTCCCGCACCCGGGGACACAGCCGCACCGCGCACAGCGCTGCCACGGCGGAAATAAAGCCGTCGATGACCACCGGCCGCCGGGTCGCCGCCGCTCCCAGAAACGCGCCGCACATGGCGGCAAGATCAAAGCCGCCCACCTTGCTTAGCACGTCCACCGGGTCGTCCCGGTCGGGGCGATTTAACTCGATTGCCCGATGGATGACCGCTTTTTTTCTCATAAAGCTCTCGTCGGTCACGCCGCCGCCCCTGCCGGTGACGGTTTCCACCTCCGCCGACAGCAGCACCGCCAGAACGGCGGAGGACGTGGTGGTGTTGCCGATACCCATTTCCCCCACGCCGAGAGCGTCAGCGTCCGTGTCCGCGGCAAGCTTGGCACCGGTGAGGATGGCCGTGACCGCCTGCTCCCGGGTCATGGCGGGACCGCTCGCAATATTCTGCGTGCCGTAGGCGATTTTCCGGTTCAGCACCGCTTTCTCCCGGATATCCGCGTTGACCCCCACGTCACAGACGGTAATGCCGCTGCCGAAATGCTTGGCAAGGACGCTTGCGCCGGTTTTTGCCCGGGTCAGGTTCACCGTCTGCATCAGCGTCACGGACTGGGGCGCGCTGGACACGCCCTCCGCCACCACGCCGTTGTCGGCGGCAAATACCAGAAGGTGGGTCTTTTCCATTTTATTATGCACCCGGCCGGTGATGCCCGCCAGCTGGACGGACAGGTCTTCCAGCCGTCCCAGACTTCCGGGGGGCTTCGCCAGCTGCGCCTGACGCTCCCGCGCCTTTTCCATGGCGGATTCGTCCAAAGGAGAAACGGCGGAAAGCAGTTCGTTCAGTTTTTCTTCCATGTTCACCCCTCCAAAATCTGTTCTACCAGCATCCAGTTGACCGCCGGCGCCGCCTGAAGCACTTCCAGTGTAAAGGTTGCCTCCGGGCAAAGGGTCTGCGCCTGCCGGAGCAGCGCGGCCATGGGAATCGTCCCCTCTCCCGGGGCGCAGTGGGCGTCTTGGGTGCCGTCATTGTTGTGGATATGGAAATGGGAGAGAAATTCTGCACAGGCGCTCACCCATTCCTCCACGGAAACCGGGGAGTAGGCGTTCACATGCCCCACGTCCAGACACATCCGCAGCCGGGGGTTGTTCACCTCCCGGAAAATCCCGGTCATCATCTCCGGCCGCTCCTCCAGCACGTTTTCCAGCACAATGTCCACGCCGGGGTCTTCCTTCAAAAAATCCTTCCAGAAAACAACGGACTGCTCCGTGTACCAGCAGGGATAGTACAGTCTTTCGTTAAAGCCCCCGTGAATGACGATTTTCCGGGCGTCATACCGCCGTGCCAGGGCGATTGCCTGCCGGTAGCGCAGCGCCGCCAGCTCCCGGGCTTTCGGGTCGACGGCGCAGGGAAACAGCTCGTTGAAGGGCGCGTGAAGCAGTCTTCTGCCCACCCCCGTCAGCTCTTTCGTCACGGCGGCGTGGGTCGTGTCGAACTGCTCGTCCATATTCCAGGCGGTGCAGTATTCCGCGATTTCCAGCCCAAGGCCGTGCCGCCGGGCTTCCTCCGCGGCATCCGGGGCAATGGTGGAAAGAAACAGTTGGTCTTTTTTCACGCTTCTTTTCCCCCGTCGTCCAGGATTCCGTATTTTGTCTTGATCCGGTCAAGCTTTTCCAGAAGGGGCTTTCCCAGTACCAGCAGCACGATCGCCGTGGCGACGGCCTGCCTCAGATTCACCGGGAATCCGGAAATATAGAACGCCACGGCTCCCTTGAGGGTGATTCTGGACATCACCAGGAACACCGAGCAGGTATCCAGCAGCGGCCCGACAAAAAACGTCACCGCCAGGAATCCGAAAATTCCCATGATCACCGGCTTGCGGGGGAGTCTGCCCCGGGCAAACACAAAGCCCGCCAGCATTCCGCCTGCGCCGTAGGCCATCATCTGCCAGGGGGTGTAGGGACCCTGGCTGTAGAAAAAGTTGCTTGCCAGAGCGCTGATCGCCCCCACCAGGAAGCCGGATTCGGGGCCGAAGGCAATTCCCGCGATCATGATAATGCCGAAAATCGCCTTGAAGCTGGGGATGGGAATGGCAACCCGCCCGGCCACCGCCAGGGCGCACATCACCGCCAGCACCACCAGCTCCCGCGCCTGGGGTCTGCGCCCCTCGAAGGCCAGGAAAAAGGGAATCAGCAGCTCCACGATCACCAGCGTGCTGGTGACGTAAAACGCCCGTCCGGACAGTCTGCTGCCCAGTATCAGCGTCAGGGGAATCAATGCCAAAAAGACGATCAAAGTGGCAATATGGGATTTTTTCATGCATTTCTCCCCCGGTTTTGTTTATATAGATCGATCACGTCCTCCGCCGTCACCGCGTTCCTAAACACATGGCGGCTCATACGGTTGGCGGCGGTGGTATAGAAGCTGTTGGCGCCGAAGAACCGGCGGGGCGTGTCCGTGGTCAGCACCTGACCGTCAAAGAACATGCTCACCTGGTCGGCATACCTTGCGCAGAACTCCACATCGTGGGACACCATGACGACGGTGATGCCCTTGCGTTTCAGCTCCGTCAGAATGGAAGCAAAAATTTCCTTAAAGAAGCTGTCGATGCCCTTAGTCGGCTCATCCAGCAGAAGCAGCTTTGGCTTGGTCAACAGCACCTTCGCCAGCGCCGCCCGCTGCTGCTCGCCGCCGGACAGGTCGTAGGGATGGCTTTTCAGCAGAGGCGTAATCTGGCAGATTTCCGCCGTTTCCCGGATATCCTGCTCGTTTTGGGTCATTTCCTGCAAATCTTCCAGCACGGTTTTCCTGACGAACAGGCTCTTGGGATCCTGGGGCAGCATGGCAAGGCAGCCCCGGAACAGCTCCTGCGATTTATACTTCTCCACCGGCTTTCCCAGCACCTTCACCTTACCCCGGTAGGGTCTGCAAATGCCGCAAACAGCTTTCAGCGTCGTGGATTTTCCCGCGCCGTTGCCGCCCACAATGGCGTGAAGGCTGCCCTTGATTACCTCCACGCTGGCGCCCCGGAGAATGTCCGGGCTGTTCTTTTCATAGCGGAACCACAGTTCCTTCAGAGAAAGGGCGATTTCGCCGTCCTCTTCCGTCTGGGGCTGCGCCGGAAGCTCGGTGATCTCCGGCTGCGTTGGGAAAGCGTCGCTGAGCCAGTTTCTGCCCTCCCGCACGGTCAGGGGACACGCCCCCGCCCCGCCGCTGCCGTAAAACACCCGCACCGGCGTGGGCATGGCGGTAAACATGTCGTTCTTTTCCTCCCAGAGCCGCTTTCCAATGCGCCGGGGGGTGTCGTTGGCGATCACCCTGCCGCCGTCCATCACGACGGCGCGGTCGGCATAGGGGAAAATATCCTCCACACGATGCTCCGTAATGAGGATGGTCGTCCCCAGCTCCGCGTTAATCTTCCGCAGGGTGTTCAGGAAATCCGACGCCGCGATGGGGTCAAGCTGACTGGTGGGTTCGTCCAGAATCAGAATCTCCGGCTGCATGGCCATGATGGATGCCAGGTTCAGCAGCTGCTTCTGTCCGCCGGACAGGTTGGACACGTCCCTGTGGAACCAGTCCTGAATGCCGAAATAGCAGGCCATTTCCGCCACCCGGGCGCGCATGGTCTTCTGGTCGCAGCCCAGGCTTTCCAGCCCGAAGGCCAGCTCATGCCAGACCTTGTCCGTCACGATCTGATCGTCAGGGTTCTGCATGACAAAGCCGACTTTTGCAGCCTGATCCCGCTGGCTCATAGCTTCCAGGGAAACGCCGTTGATGCGGATGTCCCCGCTTCGTTTTCCGTGGGGGGTCAGCACCGATTTCAGGTGCCGCAGAAGCGTTGTTTTGCCGCTGCCGCTTTTGCCGCAGAGCACCACATACTCCCCCCGCCGGATGGCCAGGCTGACGTCGGTCAGAGACGGTCTGCCGGCGGACGGGTAGGAAAAGCTCAGATTCTCGATCTCGATATGTGCCATTGAACGGCCTCCTTCAAGTGTAGTGCAGAGGGGATAAAGAGGTAAGCACAGTAGGCGGTAAAGCCCAGCGCGTAAATGCCGGTAACGGGCTGAATGGCAAGCTTCGGCGTAAACTCCGCCGCCGCGCCGCCCATGGCGGCCACCGCTGCGGCAACACCCGCGAGGGTGAGCATCGCCGCAATGAGAATCCAGTCCAGTGTCTTCATCCGGTAAATCCGAAAGCTTGTGCGTTTGGCGGTGCCGTAGCCCCGGGCTCGCATGGAGTCTCCGGTCACGACGCTCCCTTCCAGCGCCCAGTCCGTCAGGGCGGACAATGTGCGCATTCCGCAGGTGAGCTTTTCTCTCACGGTGCTGTTCTCCCCCGCGCCGAGGCCGATGGACTTTCTCGCGCCCATGATCTGTCCCGCCTTGCGGATAAAGCTGGGGATCATCCGCAGCACCATCACCAGCAGCAGGGAGATCGCCGGGATCAGATTTCCGAACAGGCTCGTAAACTTGTCGCTGGTCATGACCGCGTTGTAGCAGCCGAACCAGAGCATCATCACCAGAAACACCCCGGCAATGGCCGCGCCGTAGAGCAGCGCCTCCACCGTGTAGGGTCTTCCGAATACATGAAACAGCACCCGCTCGCCGTAGGTATTGAACAGCGGGTTCACCGCCGTCAGCATGAGAACCATAGGAAGCAGCATCGCAATTCGCTTCCAGCCGGCTTTGCCGCTGAGGAGCAGATAGTAAACCGCCGCGCCGATTGCCCCCGCGATCAGGTACGCCGGGTGCTGGATCAGCACGCCAAAGCCGATGGCTCCCGCAAAAAACAGAAAATTCACCGCCGGGTGGCAGTTGGAAAAAGCGTCCGCAGTCATAGCATCCCCCAAAAAGAAAAAGCCCCCCAACGGGGACTTCATAAAAACCGCCGGCAGGCATCCCCAAGAGCCTTCCGGGAGAAAGGTCAGGTCACCGTGTTCCGGCTCTGGACGCCATTTGCCGAAGGTCTTCTCAGGATGCCCCAATGACCTTCCGCGGCTCAACTGTCCATCTACGGCGGCTTGGTACCGCTGGGATTGCCCCATTCCAATGTGTGACCCGACTTTGTGTTTTTATTCTATGCAGCATATTCTATCATAATCTCCGAAAAACTGCAATGTCTTTCGGATGCGCATCATGATTTTTTCGATTGAAAAAAAGGGAAAGCTGTGCTACAATATTCACGCTGTTTGTGAACACAAAATGGCGAAACCTTTCACCCAGCCGTTTCAAGGCAGGCGGAGAGGGAATAAAATGTTAGGAGAATCGTTATGAACAAATTCAGCATGAAAAAGCTGCTGTCCATCCTTCTGTGCATCGCGCTGATTGCGGCATTGGCGCTTTCCACCGTTGGATGCAGCAAGAATGACAAAACTGAGCCTGTGGCCTCCGCCGAGGCTTCCGGCGGCACCGTTTCCATGGGCGAGGGCGAAACCATGTTCCTGTTCAACGTGGTTGAGCCTGACGGCAAGGAAAGCAGCTTTGAGATCCACACCGATGAGAAGACCGTGGGCGCGGCGCTGCTGTCCCTGGGTCTGATCGCCGGTGAGGACAGCGAGTTCGGCCTGTACGTCAAGACCGTCAACGGCGTCACAGTGGACTACGACAAGGATGGCAAGTACTGGGCATTCTATGTGGATGGCGAGTACGCCGCCACCGGCGTAGACTCCACCGACATCACCGCCGGTGCAACCTACACCTTCAAGGCAGAGTAATTTTTCGGACGCAAAGCAGCCGGTAAGATGGGAAAGACCATCTTACCGGCTCTTTTCTGTTGCAATTCGGAAAAATCATCGTATAATGGTAATGATATTTTACGGAACAGGAGAAAACGCAATGGAAAACGGCGGGGTGTACTTGAAAAAGGGCGAGGGTCGCAGCATGAAGGCGGGCGGCCCCTGGGTATATGACAACGAGGTGGAGCGCATCGAGGGCGAGCCGCTGGACGGGGACGTGGTCTCCGTCCACGACTACAACGGCTTTTGTCTGGGCAAGGGCTTCTTAAACCGCCGCTCCAAGCTCCGGGTGCGGATGCTGACCCGGAACCGGAATCAGGAAATCGACGAGGCTTTTCTCAGAACGCGGGTGGAGAACGCCTGGGAATACCGGAAAAAGGTGGTGGACACCGGCAGCTGCCGGGTGATTTTCGGCGAAGCGGATTTCCTGCCCGGTCTGGTGGTGGACAAGTTCTCCGACGTGCTGGTGGTGCAGTCTCTGGCGCTGGGCATGGATCGGTACAAGTCCTTTATTTTGCAAACTCTGACAGAATTGATGGCAAAGGATGGCATTTCCATCCGGGGTATTTATGAGCGCTCTGACGCCAAAGTACGGGAGCAGGAGGGAATGCCCCGGGTCAAGGGCTTCCTGTCCGACCCCTTTGACACCAAGGTGGAAATCGTGGAAAACGGCGTTAAATATTTCGTAGACGTGGCCGAAGGGCAGAAAACCGGCTTTTTCCTCGATCAAAAATACAACCGCAAGGCCATCTGGCCGCTGTGTCCCGGCGCGGAGGTGCTGGACTGCTTCACCCACACCGGCTCCTTTGCCCTGAACGCGGGTCTTGCCGGGGCGCGCCACGTGCTGGGGGTGGACGCTTCGGAGCTGGGCGTTGCCCAGGCCCGGGAAAACGCCGCCCTCAACGGTCTTTCCGACCGGGTGGAATTTCTCTGCGCGGATGTGTTTGCGCTGCTGCCGGAGCTGGAAGCCAAGGGGCAGAAATTTGACCTTGTGATTCTCGATCCTCCGGCCTTCACCAAATCCCGCGCCTCCGTGAAAAAGGCGGTGACGGGCTATCGGGAAATCAACCTCCGGGCAATGAAGCTTATCCGGGACGGCGGCTTCCTCGCCACCTGCTCCTGTTCCCATTTTGTGGACTACGAACTGTTCACCCAGACCATCGGTCAGGCCGCCCGGAACGTCCACAAGCGGCTGCGTCAGGTGGAATACCGCACCCAGGCGCCGGATCACCCCATTTTGTGGGACGCCGAGGATTCCTACTACCTGAAATTCTACATTTTCCAGGTCTGCGACGAAAAATAACGAACGGGAGCCATCACATGGAAATGTGATGGCTCCCGAATATTATACGAGTTTTTAATAAAACGCTTGAAAGCGTTTTATTAGGCCGCAGGATTGCGGCCAGCGGCCACTGCCGCTAAAAAACGAAGTCAATACATTTCTTACCGCCGCCCAGGCGGTCTGCCGTGTAACGGCAGAATAAAATGATGAAATCATTTTATTAAGAAATAGTATTATACTTTCCGTCTTGCCCTCTGAAACCGGTACTCCATCCAGCATTCCAGCCCCATGGGCAGCAGGCACAGCGCGGCGTAGCCGGCGGCGGTCAATGCGCTTATATTTTCCAGGGGCTTCCATACAATCCGGGGATTGTAGAACATCGTCGTTGCCCCCAGAATCGCCCCCATGGCGGTCAGGGTGATGCCGGAAAACAGGGCGATCACAAACGCCCTGTCCCGGTTATCGAAGCGATAGACGGAGAACGCCGTCCGCCCCCGAAGCAGACTGCCCCGGGAACGCATGGCGTCGGATTCCAGCACCAGCGCGGAGATCATCCAGGTGATCAGCATGGAGAATATCCCCAGGCAATTGACGAGCCGCCGGAAAAGACTACCCTGATTGCTCCCCCGGCCGATGCCCTTCCGGGCGAGGTTGATTTTCCTTGCCTCCCGGCCGGCTCTGGGAATGAAGCGCAGAAGAATCGTAAGGAAAAGCGACAAGCGCGGGCTGATTCTTCCGAATAGGTACCCTACTTTGTCCGAAGTCACTACGCGGAATATGACCTCCAGCCACATGCACAATACCGCAAACCGCATTCCCTTGACCAGACCGTAGACAAAGCTTTCCACCGTCAGATTGTTGCCGATGAAATTCTGCCGCAGCACCGTAACGCCGAAGTGGTGATAGGAGCTATAGTACAGCCCAAATATCAAAATCAGCGGCAAAAAGGACAGGTTAACAGCCACCGCCCGTTTTCCGCAGCGCCTGACGCTGTAGGCAAAGGCGCTGACATAGGCGATCGCCAGAAACACCGGATGGTCGAAGCGCACCGCCCCGTACAGCGCGGCGGCGAAGAAAAGGAAATTCACCGCCGGATGACAGCTTTCAAAGCCCATGTTCGTCCTCCGTCATTCCGCGCCATCCTCAGCTGCCATCCATGTGCTTCCCACGTCCTTGCCGTAGCCTTTGCAGGTGTAGCACCAGACGATGTCGTCCCCGTTTTCCACCGCATAGGCCGAGCAGCCGTAATTGGGGAACCGGCCGTTTACCTTGTACATCCAGCCGGATTCTTTACCGCAGTCGAACTCGTATAAATGGTTGATGCCCTCAACATAGCTGCTGCCGTACATAGGCGTCCAGCTGGATTCCAGCTGGATATCCGCCGCCGTGCTTACCCTTTGCAGCACGTCAAAGGCGCTGTCGCCCCGGGCGAAGGAAACCCGGGTTTTTGGCAGGATCACCCCGTCCTTCGGGACATAGGGTGCTTTTTCCTTATCCAGCGCGTCCAGATTGTTCAGAATCGTGTCGCAGACGATGGTGACGGTGCAGACGCCCCCCTCCTGCCCCGGGGTGATGAGGGCATTGTCCGGAATCTCCGTAATTTTGTACAGGCTTCCAAGATTGCCGTCTTCCCCGCCCCGCAGGTGAAACGCCGTCAGAAGGCCGGTCACGGCGATCACGACGATCAGCAGAACCATCACGATATTTGCAAGCCGCTTTTTCTTCATACGCTGTTTCTCCCTGCGAAGCTGTTTTTACGTCTCTGTCATGGTATACAGGGTGGATTTTCCCTGCTCCGCACGACTCACGGCCACGAGGGCATAGAAGCTCTGCTCCGTCGCCATTACGTCTTCCTCCCCGTCGGGGATATGCCGGAACGCGCCGTTCTCCGTCCGGAATTCCAGGAGTCTGCTCACCAGCGTGTTCCCGCCTTTGACGAACCGGGAATCGGTCAGGCTGACGCCCAGCTCCGTCAGCGCCACGATCACCTGGGCGATGGACTCGCTGCTCTCCGATTCATAGGCGACAAAACCGCCGTTTTCCTCCTGCTGCCGGGACAGGACGGTCAGTCCCCGCTCCACCGCGTCCGCCACATCCTGCCGGTCGCGGTACTTGGCCAGAGCTTGCAGCGCCATGGCCGTGATATCCGTCTCCGGGTCGCCCCCCGCAAACGACCAGCCGCCGTCGGGAAGCTCCGCGTTCAGAATGTAGTCAACGTACCCGTCTCGCGTGGCCTGGGTGGTTCCGGCGGTGTTTTCCGGGATGTCATACGCCCCGCTGTCCAGCGCCAGCAGCGCGAAAATGGGGCCGTTGATTCCCTGAAATACCGTCTGGTCAAAGTCCGCCAGAGGAATCAGCAGATTGAATCCGCCAACGTCCGCGGCGTCCCGCCCCAGCGCCGTCCACGCCAGAATCACCCGGGAATACTCCGTGTATTTTTTTGCGTGGAGCACCCCGCCGTGTTCCGCCGTGTAGGCCGCCACGTTTTCGCCGTAGCTTTCAAAATATTCCTTCGGCACCGCAACGCCGGAGCGCGCCAGACCGAATACGGCCCACTCGCCCCCCACGGAGCCGTAGGTTGGCTGCGGGATCTGCTCCATCAGCCACTGGGCGGTCTGGGTCAGTTCCTCTTCCGTTACCGTGATTCCCTCAGCGGCTGTCCGGGTTTCCACAGCCGCAGTCGTTCCAACGCTTTCCCCCTGCGGCTTGTCCGCGGCGCAGCCGGTGACCGGCAGCGCCAGGATAAGCGCCAGCAAAAGGGCAATCCATTTTCTGTTCATAACATGCTCCTATTCCTTGTCTTCCGTTTCCTTCGGGGCAGCCGCCGGGAACTCCTTCAGGGCTCCCGCGGCATACTGGAGAATCAGCACGGCGTCGTTGCTGTCAATGACGCCGTCGCCGCTGACATCCGCCGTCTTCAAAGAAAGTTCTGTATCAAGGCGCTTCGCTTCATAGTCCAGAATCATCCGGGCGTCGGCCTGATCCACCTTGCCGTCGCCGTTGACGTCGCCGGGAAGTCCGTCTCCCACGGTCAGGTTCAGCGTGGCGACAGGTATCATCGTCTCCACGCCGGAGGTCATTTCCGTTCCGTTTTCTTCGTTGTGGTACATGACATAGGGGAAGGAAACGGCAAATTCCCCGTCGCCGGCGTCCAGCGGCTCACGCTTATACGTCACATAAGCCGTAACGTCTCTTGTCTTTCCGTTGGCATAGACCGCCGTGACGACCATTCCGGCGGGGTCGAAGGTCTCCCCCTCCCCATACGTGGTCTTCGTGGGCTGCCGGGTGATCTCAAGGCGCTCGATGGCGCTTCCATATGCCATCAGCCGCGCCGAGTCATTCTTGAAGTAGACCGTGCCGTATTCGTCGGTGATGGGGCTGCAAATGGCGTACTGCGCCTGATCGCCTGTGGGGGTAAACAGCGCGTAGGCCGTCGTGCGGCCGCCCTCGGTAGTAACGTAATCCGGCGTTGTCTGCCCGGCTCTGTCCCGCAGAACCCGCAGCTTGCCGGGGGTCATGTTGTCAAAGAAATAGACGTATACGCAGCCGCTTTCCTGCTCATAGGCCGTGGTCAGCAGGCCGCTGGTCTGGGGGTAGCCCTGGGTATCGACACGATAGACAATGCTCCTTGCGCCGACGTCGATCACCGTAATGTTGTGGCCGGAGTACGAACTGAACTGTCCCGCGCCGGAAACGCCCAGGTAGGCTCTGCCGCCATAGACCACGGGGGTGGACGTACTCATGGGAACACCGCCCACGCCGTTTGCCAGATTCACGCTCCATTTATTCATCAGCTTCCGGTCGCCGGATACCTGGACGGAGTAGAACGTGCCGCCCTTGGAGGTGAAATAATAAGCGTCCGTCTCATCGTCGTAAACCACCGTACTGCGGATATCCGCGTTCAGATTGTCCCAGCTGTCCAGCAGCTCGCCCGTGGCGGGATCCAGGAGCAGCAGCCGGGAGGTCTGGCTGGTGTAGCCGTTTCCGCCGTCGTCCGTTCCCACCAGCAGGAAATCGTCGGCCACGTAAGCGCCTGCCCAGTAGAAGCCGCCCTTGCCGGTATAGTACCAGGAGGCGCACTTGCTTTCCCCGGACTGCGCCGGGTCTTCATCGGTGACGGACAGGCAGACGAAGTTTGCGTTGCCGGTCTCGCTGTTCCAGAAGCCGGTGTAGAGATAGCCGTTTTTCACCGTCAGCGGGCAGTTTGGCTGTCCGCCAAGCTTGTCCGTGTAAATCCAGAGAGATTCCAGCGTGGATGCGTTGAAGGCCTGCACCGTGCCGCCGGACAGCGCCACGAAGACCATGCCGTCCGCGTAAACCGGCGGGGTGATGGAGAAGCTGGATTTGTGATCCATGGCCGCCTTTGCCTTAATTTCACCGCTTACGGTGTCAATGCGGTAGATTTTGTCGCCGGCGTAGGTAATGATATCTCCGTCCACCAGGATCGGACTGCCCACGGCGTCCGAGTCAAATCCCACGCCCAGCTGGTTTGCCCAGTACAGGGTACCGTCCTGCGCCGCCGTGGGAATCGGGGCATCGGTGACGCCGTTGTTGGTATCCGAGCCGCGGAAATCCGCCCACTGAGCCGGGATGTACGGGTCGATGGCGGGATTGGACGCCGCCTGATTCAGCGACCAGGCGATGGCGGCCGCGCCGCCGTCCTCCGTTTCGGTGACGGGGTAAACCTCCGTACCGTTGGAAATCACCAGTGCCCCGGCATCGTCCCGGGTCACGGTCAGGGTGCCGGACACGGCCTCGTAGCCGTATTTTGTCAGCGCGTAGCTGTAGCTGCTGCCCTCGCAGAGAAGATAATGCCCCCCGTCCTCCGGCAGCTGCTGCTCGCCGGTGAGAACGCTGCGTATGTGCAGCAGCGCATCCGCCGGTTCGGTAGTGAAGATCACTTCCACCGGGGGAGATTTCAGAATGTTCAGGGTATAGGTTCCGGTACCGTCCGGAGCCTTGTCATTTTCCACCGTGACCCTGACGGTCTGGGTGTTGATGGTACCGTCCAGAGGGATGACCGCGATGCCTTCGGCGGTCACGTCCGCGCCGTCCACCTTGACGCGGTACCCCACGTCCTCTTCGCCGTAGCAGGTGTTATCCGCATAGCGGGAAAGCCCCAGCTCCAGATTCTGCGCCGCCATGGAGACCGTCACGGAATAGGATTTGACACCGGGGGCGAAGCCTGTGGTTCCGTCCTCCCTCGTCAGGGTCGCGGCTGCGCCGTCGCAGCTGGCGGTTATGTCCTTCAGCGTCAGCGTCCGGGTGAATTTTGTCAGATAATCCTGGTAAAATGTAATACCGTTTTCTACCTTTGTCAACCGAAGGGTGACCGTGCCCGAAACGGGGTTTTCCTTCATCAGCAGGCGGTTCAGCTGGGTGCCGGAAGCTGCGCCGGGAATCAGATCAACGGTTTTTTCCTTCCCGTGGTACAGGCTGCCGCTGAATACCTGATTATAAATTGCCTGAATGCTGACATTTTTCTCCCCGGTCGCCGCCCAGGCGTAGACCATATGCTCCGTATCCTCATAGGAAACCCTGTAGCTGTGATTCTCCGGGGTGAAGGAAGCGTCGGTTTTCAGGGAATTTTTGGAGGCCGCAGCGGCCTTTTTCCCGTAGGCCAGACTTGTCAGCCAATCGCTCATGGAGCTGAAATCCACGGTGATGGTGCTGTCGGCCACTTCCTCAAGGGAAAAATCGTCCGTAATGTGGTAATACGTACCCCGGGTCGCAACATAGCGGTAGGTCTCCCCGGGAACCAGGGTGTATCGGTAGCGGTTCTGGGTCGCGGACTCCCGGTGGGTCACGTAGGGCATCACCACGCCGTTGCTGTTGACCACCTCAACGGTCACGGAACGCTCCGACAGGAAGGATAGGCTCTTACCCTTCCCCGGCTGAATGGTCAGGGTATAGGTGCTGGAATAGCCGTTGGCGGAAACCGTCACCGGGATAACCGTCTCGCCGGAAACAGGCACCCTCACGCCGTTTGCCGCGTTCTGACCGTCCACCGTTACGGCATAGTCCTTCTCCAAGGGCTGCCCTGTGACGGTGACCGCCGTGACCGTGTCCAGAACCTTATAGGAATACGCCACGGTCTCCGGCGTGAAGGGGACGGAGGCCGCCTGGTCTACGCCCTTCTGGTCTGTCACCCGGATGGAAACCAGGGTGGGGACTCGGGCGAAATTGACCTTGTAGTCCTGAGAATAGGTATAGCCGTCCTCGCCCTGGCTGGTGAGCCGGTAAATGACGGTGCTGCCCACCGCGCCCCGCGCCAGCACGCTGTAAGCGCCGCTGGTCAGGGACGCAAACGCAAGCGCCTTTTCCATCCGCTCGCCGGTGCTTGCCAAGGTATAAATGGCGGTCAGAGTCGGAACCTCTGCCAGCAGACCGGTATCATACTCCGCATAAGCGTAGACGGAGCCGGTGAAGGTGTCCGGCACCGGAACCGTCACTTCTCTGTCAGACCAGTCCCCCAGCTGCCATTCTTCATCCGTGAACCTGTTGTCCTTGTTGGTCTCCCCGCCGTAGCTTCCGGAAAGGCGGAAGGTGTCGGTAATCAGCCATTCCGACTGAGGCAATTTCCCCGACACCGCCCCGGCGGCGCTGACCGTGATTTTGCCCCCGAACCGCAGCCCCGCCTGCTCGACGCGGAAGGTGTAGTCGCCCTTGGGCAGCTCCAGCACGCCGTCGCCCTCGTCCGTCCACTGCTTTCCGTAGGTATTTTCCGCCGTAATAGACACGCCGGGGTAGTTGGCGCCGGAGTACGCCGCCGACCCATCCGTGAAGCGAACCGGGTAACGCTGACCGTTGAGAGAATTTTCATAGTTTTTGACCGCGTCATTCAAGCTTGCCGCAAGGGTCTTGGCGGATTCGCCGTTGATGCCCACGAACAAATCCCGGGCGGTGCCGTATTCCTTTTTGGCGGCCGCCTGAACGTCGCTGCCCTTTTTCTTATAGTCCGCCATGGCGGTCATCAGCTGCTTCAGCCCGTCGCCGGGCTTGCTGTCCATATCCTCGCTGAAGCGCAGATAGCCGATGGACGCCGCGCTGACGGACAGATCGTAATTGCCATTTTCGTCGCTGCGGGTATAGTTGCCCGTCACGCCGTCGATGGCGGAGATCATGCCGATATCCAGCCCCGTGAAGGTGTGTCCGCTGGCGCTCAGCGCCTGGGCAGCGGTCTGTCCCGCCGTATAGGAAACGTACTCCGGCGCGATGACCAGCTTTCCCCCGGCCTCCGCCACGAGAATAAATCCGTTTTCCGCCGCGAGAGCCGTCACCGGCAGGCAGCCGATGAGCAGCAGCGCGGAAAGCAGCAGGCACGCAAGGCGCTTTCTCAAATTCTGTTTCATTCCTTTTCCTCCTAGTACAGGCACTGAACCCATTTTATCCACACCCGGCGGTACCATTTAACATTCTTTTTTAGGCTCCCCCGGGTATCGTCGTAGAATTTCAGCGCCGACTCTCTTTGCGCCTGGGTGAGCGCGTGGCTGCTGAACAGGGCGAGGTCATTCAGGCGGATGGCTTCCTCCAGTGCCGACGCGTAATCGTCGCCAAACCGCCGTCTCGCCGGTTCCAGCAGCGCCCGCATGGAGCCGTTTCCTCTGCGCAGACCCAGCTTTTCCAGCAGCGCCGCCGCATCCGCGAAAATCCAGGAAACGGCTTCGTTTATGTTTTCCAGCTGATATTTCCGCTCTCTGCGCTTACGCAGCATTTTTCTTCTGAGCAACAGTAACAGGAATAGCAGTAACACGGCAAGAAGTACCCAAAGTGCGCCCAGCAGCACGGTTTTGGTCAGCTTCGTCACGGTGCCGCCGTCCGGCTCGGGGTTCTCGGAGGGATCCTCCCCCGGAGTTGTCTCCTCCGGCTGGGTCTCCGATTCGGCACTGTCCGAATCCCCCTCATTTTGGGTATCCTCCGGCTTCTGTTCCGGCACTTCCCCCAGTCCGGGGGTCAGCTCCATGGGAATCCAGCCGATCCCGTCCTGATAGACCTCCGCCCACCCCCGGGCGCAGCTGCTGTCCACGGTCAGCGGCTCGTTCGCCTTGGCAGCGGCGGCCATTTCTTCCGAAATGACGTACCCTTCGGCGTACCGCGCCGGGATTCCAAAATAGCGCAGAGTCATAACCGCCACCGTGGCATACTGGAAGCGCGTCCCCTTCGCCGCGGCCAGGGGCAGCTCCATATCCTCCGGCGTCCCCTCCTCCGGGAAACACCGGTTCAGGAAGTTCAAAGTGCATGTCTGTGCCTGGAGCAGGGTCAGATTTTCCCGGGAGCCGTAGCCCGCCGCAGTTTCGTCCCAATACGCCCCCAGCAGCTGGGTCACGCTTTCCGGAACCCGGAGATAATTACGGTACACAAAGCTTCGGTAGGCGCTTTCCGCCTTCCGGAATTGCAGGACTTGGGCATCATCGGAGGTTTGCAGATACGCCAGGGTCTGTTCGATTCCGTTCCCGCCGCCGGTTATCACGGAGTACCGGTACGTCCTCTCTCCATCGGAGGAAAGGCTGTCCTCTTTCAGATTTTCCGCCGGCAGATTTCCCGTGTCCCGCAGGGAAAAGGGAACATATTGGTAAGCGCTGCACGCGCCGATATTTTCAATCAAAACGCTGCCCGTTTTTCCGTCCGTTCCGGCAGCGGCCGACGCATACTGCGCCGCCGGGTGGAAGGCGTTTTCGTTCAGCCAGTATAAAAGTTCCTGATTTTGCGCCAAAACGGCGGAATCCACCGTTTTCCAGACGTCGCCCTCCAGCGCAGCCCCGGTGAATCCCCGGAGATACAGGGTCTCCGGGTTCGACATGGTCACTTCCAGCCCCGGCCGGGTACCCTCCGGCTTCCGATAATCCGTGAAGTCTCCCTCGGGCAGTACGGTGTTTTCCGTCTCATAGCGGTAAGTGTGAATCGCCTTGCGGCTGTTTTCGCCGATCTTTTGCGTCCAGCCTTGCACGCCGGGAACCGACGCGCCTAACAGCAGCAGTCCCGCCGCGATTCCGCAGAGAACCCAACCGGCTGTGACCGGAAACGCCGCTTTCCGGCTCTGCCATCCGCTGTAGATGAGAATCAGCGCAGCCGCCGCCAATGCAACCAACCCGGGAAGCACCTGATTTGTCTCGAAAACCGTCATCCCCGCCAAAGCGGCGGCGGGCAGCACCGCCGCCAGCGCGACCGGGGCATAGCTGCTCAGCCGGCAGCAAATCAGCGCGGCGGCGCTGGCCGCCGTCACGGCAAACAGCGTCAGGCACAGCCCGCTTTTTTCCGCAGGAAGCTGCGTCTCCCACTTGGGAAGCACCCAGCCCGTTCCGGCAGTATAGGTATTGCGCATCTGGTTCCAGAACAGGCGATAGCCCTCCAGCACCTGCTGCCTGAAAATCATAACCAGCAGAAACAGAACGGCCAACGCCGCCGGGAAAAACCATCGCTGCTTCCGGAACCGGATTGTCACGCCGTAAGCGATGCACACGTACCCGCCCGCCGTCAGCAGGATGGGCAGCAGCTTTCCCGTCCGGAATCCCGCCACCGCCGCAAGGGCAAACAGCAGCGCCCCGCAGGCCAGCATCGCCGCCAGCATCCGGAGCACCCACCCGCCGTCCGACGAACTCTCAGGTTGGCGCAGGTGCATCCCCTGTTTTATTTTTGAGGTCAAGGCTTTCGCCTCCCTTATACGTCAATTTCTCCTAATTGCTCCCGATACCGTCCCACGTCGAAGGGAATGCTCCCCTCCAAGGGTGACTCCCCGCAGAGCAGCGCGGTGACATGTCCCAGCCGCTGCATCTGCAATACATCGGCGCAGGGTTCCTCCCCGATGTACACCATATGCCCGCACAGGGCGTCCGGCCGGGTCTGCACCAGAAGGGACGCGCCGCCCACGCCACTGCTCCGTCCCGCGGCACGCAGCAGACTGGGGATGACGCCGACCAAATCCTCCATGGCGCAGATCTCATGCAGGACGCAGACGTTGCCCTCCGTATCGTTCCATCCCAGCATGAACTGGACGCCGCCGTCCGCCAGGCTCCGGCACAGGGACACCACCGCTTCCGCCTGAGCGTCAATGCGTCTGACATTGCCGGACTGCCCCGTTCTCTCCCAGAACACCAGCACATTGCGGGTGATGGGCAGCGCCGGATCCCGGACGATCAGCCGGTCGAATTTGCCGCTGAGCTTCCAGTGGATCTGCCGGATGCTGTCGCCGGGGACGTATTCCCGAATCTGGAAGGTCTCCGTCAGGTCGGCGCCGGGTCGCTCCTGAGAATAGCTGTCGCTGTCCTCCTGGCTGTCGGGGTTGGGAATCAGATTCACCCGAATGGGGAAGGTGTCCGGCTGCACCGTCATATGGGCTTCTCCGGTACAGCCGCAGGGAACGCCGATCAGGCCGAAGCAGTCATAGAGCTTCACCTGCTCCACGGAAATCCGGATGCGCCCGCAGTATTCGCTTCCCAAGCGAAGGGACGCGCGCCGCTGCCCTTTCGGGGACGCCCAGGTCATGACATGTTGGGTGCAGCTCTCGCCGTTCAGCTGGTTCCGGGCGGTCACCCGGCAGCGGATCCGCAGGGCGGGCAGCAGCGTGGGGTTTTCCAGCCAGACCGTGACGCCGCCCTCGTCCCCTTTCCGCGCCACGGCGGGCGCTTCCACCCGAACCCGAAGGCGTTTTCTCAGGCAAAGGTGAACCGGGAGGCTGCCCAGGGGCAGAATCAGCAGCATCGCCCCCAGAGCCAACGCGCCGCTACTCCCATAATACAGGGTAAGCCAGACGCAGATGCCCTCCAGCACCGCCCAGCCCAATTTCATTGCGATCATAAGCAGTACCTGCTTCCGTTTATTGTTTCACCACCGGCATCTTCACGGAATCCAGAATGGCGGCGATAACCGTCTCCGGCCGTTCCTCCATCATTCTTGCCTTGGTGGTCAGCACCAGACGGTGGCAGCACACATCCGGGAATACGGCGGCCACGTCCTCCGGGATGACAAAGTCCCGGCCGTCTAAGTAAGCGTAGGCCTTCGCCATCCGGCACACCGCCAGCGCGCCCCGGGGGCTGACGCCCAGCTGCACCATGGGATGCTCCCGGCTGGCCTGGGTCAGCCGGGTGACGTATTCATAAACGATATCCTGAATTTCCGCCTTCGCCGCCTCCTGAATCAGCGCTTGCAGCTGCTCCCGGTCGATCACCGGCGTCACCCGGTTCAGGGGGTTTTCCGTGTGCCTGTCCCTTAAAATGCTGATCTGGCTTTCAAAATCGGGGTAGCCCATGCTGATCTTGATCATGAACCGATCCAGCTGGGAGGGCGGCAGCAGCTGCGTTCCCGCGGAACCCACAGGGTTTTCGGTGGCCAGCACCACAAATGGCTGGGGCAAATCATAGGTCTGACCGTCCACCGTCACATGCAGCTCCTCCATGGCTTCCAGCAGCGCGGACTGGGTCTTGCTGGAGGTACGGTTGATCTCGTCGGCCAGGAGCAGATTGGTCATCACCGCGCCGGGCTTATAGACGAAGCTCCCGCTTTCCTTGTCGTAGACCGAGTAGCCGATGATATCCGAGGGGACGGTGTCGGAGGTGAACTGGACACGCTTCGTGTCCAGTCCCAGCACCTTGGCAAAGGTCATGGCGGTGGTGGTCTTGCCCACGCCGGGAACGTCCTCCATCAGCACATGGCCGCCTGCCAGGATCGCCATCAGAATTTTCTCGACAATTTCGTTTTTGCCCACAACCACCGTTTCAATTTGCTGTAGGATTTCAGGAATTTTCTCATTCATTGTGATTCCCCCTATTTTTGATGTATTCTTGGGAATAGCCAGTGCAAAAAGAGCATCTGTACGCTGTATGTGTCCTCTTCGCTTGTCCGATAGTCCTCCGCGCCGCAGGCATCGCAATAGCGGACTTCCTTCCCATCTCCTGCGGGCGACCATTCGCCCCAGCTGTGGCCTGTAGCCGGGAGGGGTTCCCTGTAGGAGTCCCCGCAGTCGCAGGTGTGCTGGATGTAGCCGTCCTCCGTGCAGGTTGGCTCAACCCGTTGCGTCTCGTGGTAGGCATGTTCATGCGGCACATGATTGGGGTCTTCCCCACCGCAATATTGGCATATGCCGTCCACGTAGTTATGGTATTCGTCGAAGGTTCCGGGCTTCGTCATGTCATAGCCGCAGCTGTCACAGTGGTACACGATTTTCTGGCAGGTGGCTTCCTGAATCGTCAGGGCGCCGCCGCAGATTTCTTCGTGGAGCACATGGCAGATACGGCACTCATAATCGTCCCAGTCCTCACTATATGTGTACTCATGATTTCCGCGGTCAAATTCCTCGCCGCAGGTCGAGCATTTCTGATAATGCTCCGATGCTGTGTGGTTCCAGCGATTGTCCGTGGTGTGGCCTTTCGCTTCGACTTCTTCTTCCTTTTCCATGCCGCAGATGCTGCACTTGACGATTCTGACCCCCGGCTCGGTGCAGGTGGCGGTGTTGGTGCCTTCCACTTCCTTCCAGAAATGCCGCTCCTCCGCGCCGCATTCCGCGCAGACGTGGCTGTCCTCCGTGTCCCCGGCGGCGTATGTCCAGTTGTGGGGGAGCGGGTCGCCGATGGCCGCCTGACAATCCTCGCAGAGCAGAATATGGGTCCCGTCCTCCAAATCCTTGTAGGTCATATGCGCGTGGGGGCAGTCCTGAACCATGCCGCAGCAGCGGCACACGTAGCGAACGGAGCCGTCCGGGTCTTCTGCGGTTTCCCATCGATGGTTAACATAAATTGTGCCATTGCGCCCTTCGACACAGTATCCCACAACATTGCCGTAATTGTCGCTGCCGCCGCCGATGTCCCAGCCATAGGCCAGCGTGTAGCGCAGCGTCAGCACATCTCCGTCCCTCAGATGCACCGCAGACATGGACTGACCCGGGTAATAGCTGCCGCCTATCGAGTACATCCACCCGGAGCCGCTGGTATAATCGAACTCGCCGAAGGTGCTGCCGGATCCGGCGCTTTTGTTCAGTCCGTTGCGGTACAGGCAGCGCCACAAAACTGCAAGACCAGTCCCCGCGCCGAACCGGGCATCGATGGCATCCAGCACTTCCTCTTCCGTGCTTCCCGGCCAGACCGCATCTTCCAGTGCATCTGCGTGATAGTCGGTATTCAAACTCCGCAGATAGAAACCAGTGTCCAGCGTCCCGCCATAGTCGCCCCGCCAGTGAAGCGTCCCTTTTGTTGCCGCGCCGAAGGGTTCACCGGTGTCCTTTCCCATGATCGCCTTGGCGACCACATAGGAAATCGGCTCGTCCGCCAGAACCTCATAAGGGATAGGGCCGACAACACCGACCCCCAGCACCGTCATGTCCACATAAATCGTCGCGTCCCCGATTTTCTGCCCGGGTTCTACGCGGAAGCCAATCAGCGTCAGCTCCGCTTTCCCCCAGTTGCCGTAAGCGTCCTCGGCGTAAACATAGAGGGTATGTTCATTTCTATCCCCGGTCTCTGGGTTGGATGGAATCAGTCCATACTCCCACGTGTCTCCGGAATGGGTAGGATCAACGGCCTCGATTCCATCCAGTGAAACCTGAATAAATTCATTCGTTCCCTTTGCCGAAATGCTGACCGCATTTCCTGCCGCATCTTTTCCCTGCGCGGAAACTTTAAGATTGGTTATGACTTCGTTGGGAATTTCGTCTTGGTCTTCGAGGTTCAAATCGATATCTATACTCTTCGTTCCCTTGTGCTTATAGGGAACATTGATTTTGAATGTATACTGATTCCCCGAATCGTCTTTTGCTTCGATCGTGAAATTATTCTGACCGGTTTTTCCGTCATTCAGGTAAAGCTGAACCGCGTCCGATGTTCCAAGGGTCAGGGTTTTATTTTTGTGTCCGGGCTGAGTGCATTTGACGGAAGTGATCTTAGCGCTGTCGGCATCGGAGCCGACAATGGACATTTCGTATGGCAGATTCCCCCCGGTCAGCTGGTCGTCATACACGGTATCCGCCGTTTTCGACTGCTTATTCTGGCAGAAAACCTTTCTTTCACTGCCGTCATCGAGGATATAGCGCATTTGCAGCGTTACATCATTTCCAAAATGCAGAATGACTTCAAAGTGAGCCGTATGCCCGTTTGCAAGGGCGGAAACCGAAATCCGATAGGTATTGGAGGTTTCCCCCTCCGGTATTTTCACCTCCAACGGACCTTGTCCATCCCGCCAATTCAGCTCGTCGCTCCCGGAGGCCGCATCGGAGGTATAGCTGGCGCTTATAATTCTCGCGCCCGCGCTCTCGGCGTCCGCGCCGACCAACTTCATCTCGTACCATATCCCGCCACCGGCCAGCTGGTTGTTCTTGATTTTATCCGCAACGCTGCCGCCCGGCAGGCAGAGCAGTGTGCCTTTGTGGTTTCCGGTTCCCTGCCATGTAAAGGAAAGCTGTACATCCGGGAGCTTCTGATACGTAATTTTATACCGGAAAAACACGTCCCGCTCCGGGGTTCTGACTGTGAAGGAAACCTCGTAGACCTCCTTGTCCGTTCCCGCCGCCGGCGCCATGGGCAGCGACCCCCTCGGCCAGGTCAGCTCCTTTGCCGTTTGGGTGGATTCGGCGACGGAAACGCCGCCCACAATCTTTGCGTCCTGCGCCTGTGTTCCGGTCAGGCTTACGCGAAACCGGAACAAGTCCTCGTTCAGCTCATAGCTGCTTACGGAAAACGCCTGCGTGTTGCCCACGGCGCAGGCAACGCTCTTTGCGTTCCAGGTCAAGACCAGCGACAGCTCCGAGGGAGAAACTTCCCCGCCGTCGGCGCCCTGATTTCCGTTCTCCTGACCGTCGTCTCCGCCGTCCGGGGCAGAATCAGGCCGGGTCTCTTCCGGACGGGGTTCCGCGGAGCCTGACTGCCCGCCGTCGGGAACCGAAACGGTATTCAGCTGCTGCCCGTTTTCCCCCAGCTTCAGAGCCGTGATTTCCCGGACGCTCTCCCCTTGCAGGGGGTCGTCCGGTTGGGCTTCCTTCAGCCCCGTTCCCGGAAGCCACAGTCCCAGCAGAATCGCGGCGATCAGCAAAGCGCACAGTCCGCCCCGCAGATATTTGCTTTGAATAAACGAATTCCAATCCATACTGCCGTTCCCTTTGCCATCGGAATTTGCCCGCATTCATACGATTTCTCGATAAAACGGTTAACACCATTTTATCCTGCGAATCCTTCACAGGCTGCCGGTGGCGGCGAGAAATGTATGGACTTACGTTTTTTTGCGGCGCCGCCGCAGAATGCACGCATACCCCACCCGGAAAAATCCGGGTGGGGGCGCATGATCTTACAGCCACTTTGCGTAGAGTGTCATACTGTCTTCAACCTTGTCGTTGTCAAAATCCCAGCGCTTGGTGCAGCTCTCGTCTGCAAACCATCCGGCAAAGGCTCTGCCCTGCCGCATCGGCTGCTCGGGGCGCGTCACCAGACTGCCCTTCTTCACCTTCTGATCCTTCACCTTGCTGTCGCAGCCGGTCTCGAAGTGAACCGTCTTTCTGCCCAGCAGCAGAAGCAGCAGGAGCAGAAGCAGCAGACCGGGCAAGCCCAGACCCAGCAGCCACCACAGGCCGCTGCCGGTACCGTCGCCGTCCGTCTCAGGCGCGTCGCCCTTCTCCCATTTTGCGTACAGGGTCATATTGCCCTGAACGGTATCCGTGTCAAAATCCCAGGGATTTTGCAGATCAATATCCGAATACCAGCCCACCAGGTGGTAGCCCTCCCGGGTGGGATTGTCCGGCCGCTCCACGGTTTCGCCGTACCGGACGGTCTGGCCGGGAACCGCCGTGCCGCCGTTCGGCTCGAAGGCGACCGTGCAGTCGGTGGAAATGATGACGGTCACGTCCTGACAGGAGGCCTTATATTCCCCGGTTCCGTCTTTGGTAGAGACCAGATAGTCCTGATTTGTGATCTTGGACACGCCGGACGTGGCGATCACCTTCAGCTTGAAGGAGCCAATCAGGCGCTTGGCTTCCCACGTTTCGCCGCCGGACAGGGACACGAAGTTCATGTAAAATTCCCGGTAATTGTCCCGCAGGCCGATATCCGTGGTGGAAATTCCGTTGCTCAGCAGGGCGCTGCCCTCCACCAGCTGGAAGAAATTGCTGTCGTAGCGGATTTCGTTCTGCATACCGTACATGGTGTAGGCGTCCGCGCTGTCGGTTCTGTTCAGGTTAAAGTCCACCTGAATGATATCCCCGGGCTGAACCTCCTTCTTGTCACTGCCGTCCACGGACAGCTGGAAGAAAAAGTCCCGGGAGTTGTCCGCCGCCAGAGCCGCGGGAACACAAGTCAGGAAAAGCATCACGGTGAGTAAACAAGCCAGCACTCTTTTCATCATATTCTGCTCCTTTTCTGTAGGGTTGGTCGTCACCGACCGTTCATTACAATTGCGTAAATCGCCATCACATCGGCCACGTTGATTCTGCCGTCCTGATTGACATCCAGCCGGCTATAATCGTCTGCCGAGAAAGACTTTCCGTTCATGATTGCGCTGAACAGTCCCATGACGTCAGCCACGTTTACCTTCCCGTTTCGGTCGTAATCGCCCACCAGCGCCGTCGATACGGTTCCGCTCACGGTCGTAACGGGGATGGCGTCAAACACGGACAGCAGCCGTTTGTTGCTGCGCATATATTGCACCACCGGCTGTACCGCCGCAGTGCCGGAAAAGTCCTCACTGACCCGGAACACGACCGTAAACAAGATTCCGTCCTCCGTCACGGCATCTTCCAAAGCCGCCGTCACATAGCCATAGGTCTTCTCATCCGCGCCTGCCCACTGGGTATTCCCGGCAGCCACAGCGCCGCAGAGGTAGGGTGTTTCTCCCGCCGCCGTCTGGATGCTCAGCAGCTCCAGCTGCGCCCGGTCGTAATCCAGGGCAATGCCGAAATTGGTAAAGCCCCGGTTCCCGGTGATCCTGACGGGTACGGTCACGGTCTTCCCCGCCGTCACGGAATCGGCGGACACGGTACAGTCCGCGATCTCCGCCGCCATCGCCGTCACAGCCAGCACGAATATCAGCGCGACAGCCAAAACAATGCTGATGATCTTCTTCATATGTCACGCTCCTTACTTTTCCCGGAGAATGCGGTTAACAATCCACACCGAATCTCTGATGTCCACCTTCCGGTCACCGTTGACGTCGCCGTTCAGGAATTTGTGCATCATCAGGCTTACCAGCGTGTATCTCGCGTTGTACACGTCGTGGGCAAGATGCACGTCGTCCACGTCCATATGCCCGCTGAGATCCACGTTGCCGGAGTAATCGACGGCGGCGGCCGCCTTCCCTTCTCCGATGGTGATACTGTTCCGGGCAGTCTCCACGATCTCTTTTTCGTCGGCGGAGGAGATCACCAGCCAGGCATAGGCGTTGTAGGCCTTTGACCAGTACATGTTCTGTCCGTCGTACATGGGGGCATGCCCTTCCTCCACATTGCCGGTGTAAATCACAAGGTACATGCTCTGATTGTCCAGCGTGACGTATGTGCTGACCTCCACCGGAGCACCCTTTGTGACGGTGACGGTGATATCTCCTGTGACCGCGCTGCCGGGAATGCGGTAAATGTCCTTTTTGCTGTCGTAGGTGCATTTGACGGTAACACCGTTGACACTGGCGGATACGTCATAAGGGGTACCGTCCTTGCGGCTTACACGGAATGTGTACTCCGCGCCCCGGCGGGTGCTTGTCTTTCCCGATGCGTCTCCCGCGCCGGAGCCGATGAAGCTCACCGACACATATTTGGCAGAGCTTCCGCCGCTGCTGCCGCCGCTTCCGGAGTTGATCTTGTTTTTCAGGGCGGTGATGACGATATCGCCCGTAATGTCCGCGCCCGGGATTACATAGCCGCCATTCTCCGCCTTGTAGCCGGTGTAGCTTTTCCCGCCGATGGTCATGCGCAGAACGTAGCTGTATCCGGCCTTCCTACCCAGCTTGAAATGGTAGGGCGTGTTGTAGGTCGCGGAATTTTCGCCGGACAGGTCTTCCCCCTTGAATGTGACCTTATAGCTCTTGGGGGTTCTGTTTGCCTTGACCGTAATATTTCCGGTGATTTTGTCGCCGGGGATGGTGTAGGTGCCGTCGCCGTTGTCCTTCACCGTGACGTCCTTGCCGCCTACTTTCGCCGAGGGCTTGTAATCATAGTGGAGCGGGTCTGTCGCCCGGAAGGTGTAATCCTCTCCCGCCGCCGCGCTCAGGCTGTCGGCGGTCAGACCATCCTCCAGCGTCACGGTGTACCCCGGCTGGATGGTAAACTTAGTGGTGCTTCTGTTGATCTTGGCTGCAGGCGCGTCCTTGGTCGGGGCGTTCGCGCCGGCGTCGATTTTCGCCGAGGAAATCCTGACCTCCGCCGTCCCCGCCGCTTTTGTCTTGAATGTCAGCGTTACCGCCGCCGTGGAAGCGGCCTTGTCCGCTCCGTAGCCGATGACACGGACGCTCCCGCCCTTCTCGGTTACCGATGCGTCCTTATCCGCCGCCTGACCGGACACATAGGTCAGCCGCGCGGTGTCATAGGTCAGTGCCAGATCGTAGGCATTATAGCTGCCCCCCGCAACGGACACGGTCATGCTGACGGTCTTCCCAACATCCGTAGTCTGATCCGGCGAAGCGGCGACCGAATAGCGCGTTTCCGCGGCATAAACTCCCATGGGCAGGGCGGACAAAAGCATTACAAAAGCAAGCAGACCGGATAAAACTCTCTTTTTCATAAAATCACATCCTACGGCAAAGGTGTCGGAAATTCACAGCTGTTTCCGTTTCCCACGGGAACACCTGTGAGCCTCCGAACTTTGCGGGTTGGCCTCCCCCGCCGTGAAGCGGGGGAGGCGTTTGGTTTGGGGAATTACTTGATGAGGTTAACGATAGCGGTGGCGTCGGAAACGTTGACCGTCTTGTCGCCGTTCACGTCGGCGTTCAGGAACTTTGGCATGGTCACGGCGTCAAAGCTTTCGTACTTGGCGTTGTACATGTCATAGGTCAGCTGAGCGTCGTTGACGTCGATCACCTTGGTGCCGTTCACGTCGCCGGTGTAATCCACGGTTCCGGCGGCGGTGCCTTCCGCGACCTTGACCTTTGCGGCAGCTTCCGCCTTCACGGTCTCCAGGCCGTCAGCGGAAATCACCAGGTAAGCGTATGCGTTGTACTTCTCGGACCAGAACATGCTCATGCCGTCGTACTTGGCAGCCTGACCCTCGGCGAAGTTGCCGGAAGCGGTCACCAGGTACATGACCTTGCCGTTCAGGGTGATGTACTCGGTAACGTCCACAGCAACAGCCGCGGTCTTGGTCACTTCGATGGTGATGTTGCCGGTGATGCTGGAGCCGGGGACGGTGTAGCTGCCATTCTCCTTCTTGACCAGCTTATCGGTCACATCCACGCCGCCGACCTTGACGGTAGGCTCGGAGTAGTCGTAGCCGTCTTCCCTTTCGACGGTGAAATCGTAATCCTGACCCTTGGTGGCGGTGTCGTTACCCTTTACGTAATCGGGCTTGGTGACGGAAACCACGGAGGAGGGCTTCACGGTCCTGGTGACGGTGATCACGATGTCGCCCTTGATATCGGTGCCGGGGATGGTGTACTTGCCGTTCTCGGGATTACCCAGAGCATAGGGCTTGCCGCCCACGGTCACGGTGGTGTTATAGGTATAGTTGCCGTCCTCGGTCACGGTGAAGGTGTAGTCGGTGTTGTAAGTGGCCTTATCGGCAGCAGTCACATCGCCTGCGCCGGTGCCTTCCACGGTGACATTGTAGCTCTTGGGCGTCATGGTAGCATTGATCACCAGATTGCCGGTGACACCCGGGATGGTGTAGGTGCCGTTGCCGTTGTCGTTGGCAGTGGTGGTCTCGCCGCCCATGGTGGCGGAGATGACGTAGTCGTAGTTGTCCGGGTCGGTAGCAGTGAAGGTGTAGTCCGCGCCGGGAGCCACGGTGGATGCACCGGACAGGCCCTCGCCCAAAGTGACGGTGTAGCCGATCACCTTGATCACGGTGGTGTCGTCCAGGAGGAAAGCCGCAGGGGCGTCGTTACTGATGGCCTGAGAGCCGATATCCACCTTGGCGGCGGTGATCTTTACCTCCGCATCACCCACGCTCTTTGCCTTGAAAGTCAGGGTAGCGGCGGCGGTGTCCAGGGTCTTGTTGTCGCCGAAACCGACGACACGGACAGTGCCTGCATTCTCCGTCACAACTGCCAGAGCGTCGGGAGCAGTGCAGGAGACGTAGGTCAGCTTGTCGGTGTCGTAGGTCATGGTCAGATCATAGGCGTTGTAGGCAGTGACAGCGCTGTCGCTGTTGGAAACGGCGACCTTGACCTCGGCATTTTCGCCCACGGCGACGGTCTTATCCTCGGAGGCGGAGACCGCGTAGCCGGTGAATGCGGGGGCTTCCGCGGCGGTCACGTCCACAGCGCCGGGGGCGGTGGCGACGGTCATGATAGAACCGCCCGTGACGTCCACAATCACAACCGTGGTCAGTGCGAAGTGATAATTGCCGGTCTTCAGAACCTTGAACTTCAGCTCAGCGAACTGTCCCTGGGGGATCTCGGCTTTGCCTTCAAAGTTAATGGTGGTCAGACGGATATACCGGTCTCCGTTGTCGTCGGTGTTGTGATTGGGGGTATATGCCGTCTCGGCGCCCAGATACTCAAACATGTTCTGGTCGTAGTACACATCCATCTGGAACGAGCCGATGGAGCCGATCGTGTCGCTGGCATTCAAGTAAACGCTGAACTCGTCACCAACGGTCAGGTTGGTCTTGCTGGCCGTTAAGCTCAGGGTAGCCGTGGTTTCTTCAGCAAAGGCGGTGACCGCCAGGCTGAAGACCAGAAGCACCGTGAGCAGCAGGCTCATGGATTTCTTAAAAAGCTTCATAACTTCCTCCTGTCTAAAGTCGTCTGTTCTCTTTGGAACAGGCACTGAAAAGGGGTTTTCCGGTTAAAATGCGGAATTTTGGCAGGCGAATGATTTAAGATTTGCTGCCGTTCTGGACAAACGCGTACAGAGCCATTACGTCGGCCACGTTAATAATGCCGTCGCCATTGAAGTCCGCCACAGCAGCATCCGGCTTCTCGCCGCTGCCGATCGTGGTATACAGCGCCATTACGTCGGCCACATTCACAGTGCCGTCGCCGTTGATATCGCCCTTTACGACGGGCTTCTCGTGAACGGTCACACGCACGCCGCCGGGGGTGGAGCAGATGGCGCCGGGGTTTTCCTTACCGGGCTGGCCGGCCAGAGCAAAGATATACTCGCCGGGAGCCAGCTTGCTGGTGTCCACGACCAGGCTGCCGTCGGCTTCCGCATCTCCCACACGCTGCCATGTGGTCACATCGCCGGAACCGATATCGTTGACAGGCGTGCAGTAAACACTGGGGCTGTAGTCGATGAGGGTGTGGGCAGTGTTGTAAGTACCATACATGTCAGCGCCCGCATGGTACAGCTCCAGCTTGATCTTGTCGCCCTGAACGGGATCCGTCTTGTCGGCTACGATGTAATTAAAGATGCTGGTGGTATCGTTGAAGAAGCTCCAGTCGGAGAAGTGGCCGAGGGTGACGATGTCGCCGTCACGGAGCAGAATCTGATCGGAGGTGCTGCCCCAGCCGGGACCGGCCAGAGGATACTCATAGTTCAGATAGTAGTTCAGGTTCAGATCGTAGTTCCAGATTTCCTGCAGGAAGGTGGAGCCGGTGGAACCGGTGACGTTGAAGATGCTGCTGCCAAGACCGTTGTCCTTCAGGTAGCCCTTGCCCGCATCCGCAGGATCAATGCCCAGATAGTAAACCTCGGTGGCATAGATGAACAGATGGAACATGGTGACCTTGCCGTAAGCGAATTCCTTGGTGCCGGGGTCCAGAGCGCTGCCGGGGCCGCCGGTGGGGTCACCGCTGGCAGGGCCGTAATTCTCGGAGGCGAAGTAGAAGTTTTCAAGGCCATACAGCTCCAGATCGAAGTAAGGAACGGTGACTTCCTTCAGAGCCATGACCTGACCGGACTGCTCGCAGGACTCGAACGTATCATCATGAGAGAAGGAGAAGTAGACCGTGACAGGCTTCAGAACCTTCTCCTTCACACCCTTGACGGTGATGACCAGATCGGTAGAAACATTCTTGACGGTGTAGACGCCCTTCTCGCCGGTGACGGTCTCGCCGTTGACCTGCACGGCAAAGTCCTCCCCCGCCTCGTAGCGGTAGTCAAGCTCCAGCTTAAAGGTGTAATCCTTGCCGCCCTTGGCGGTCTTCTCACCGGTGATGGTGTAGCCCTCGCCCGTGGGGATGGTGACGGTGTAGTCGGCAATCTCAGCGGTCACGGTCTTCAGGCCGTAGTTCTCGCTGTCAAAGCCGTAGGTGTAGGACACGGTGTAGCCGCCGGTCTGCTCGTTCTTGGTGACGGAGACATACTTGGAAACGTCCCGCTCCTCGCCGTTTCTCAGCTTGGTAACGGCCTTCAGGCCGTCAACCGTCAGAGTGCCGTCCTCATTCTCGGTGATGGTGGGATACTGGGTGATCTCCAGAGATTCGATCTTGGAGGTGATCGCCATCATATAGCAGGAGTCGTTCTTATAATAGAGGGTGCCGTACTGGTCGGCGATGGTAGAGCAGATGCAGTACTGCGCCAGGGGGGCGACAGGGGTGAAGACCTCGCTGTAGCCGGAATCGGTGGTGGTCAGAGGCGCGGTCTGTCCCGGTCTGTCCTTCAGAACGGAGATACCACCGGGGGTATAGTTGTAAGGCAGGTAGATGTAGACATAGCCGTCCTCGCCCGCGTAGGCCGTGGTGACCATGGCAGAGGTCTGGGGATAGCCGATGATGCCATAGGCATATGCCTTGGTCATGGAGCCGTCGCCGTTCAGGTCATAGACTGCAATGGCGTGGCCGCTGTTGGCGCCGAACTGGCTGGTGCCGGAAACGCCGATGTAGATTCTTCCGTTATACACGGAGGGCGTGCAGGTGGACATGGCATAGGTGTTGCCGTTGGCGTCAGAGATAACGGCTTCCTTGTAGTCCAGAATCTTACCGGTATCCCAGTCGATCTGGGCGTTGCCCAGAATGCCGCCCTTGGTGGTAAAGAACACCCGGTCGGACTGGGGATCATGGGAAACATTGGAGCGAATGTCGCCGCGGATACCCTCGTGGGTGTCGAGCTTCTCGCCGGTGAAGCGGTCGAAGACCAGCAGCGCGGCGCCGTTGGTGTCGTAACCGCCTGCGCCGTCATCGGTGCCGACGATGGCAAGCTTGTCGGTGACGTAGGCGCCCGCCCAGTAGAAGCCGCCCGCTCTGGTGTAAGTCCAGCTGGCGTACTTGACCTCGGTAGCGGAGGCGTGATCTTCGTCAATGGTATTGATGCAGGCGAAGTTGGCGTTTCTGGCCTCGCTGTTCCAGAAGCCCGCGTAGATGTAGCCGTCCTTGTAGGTGATGGGGCAGTTGGGCTGTCCGCCCAGCTCGTCGGTGTAGACCCACAGAGACTCCAGCGTCTTTGCGTTGAACGCCTGAATACGGCCGTCAGACAGGCCGACGAAGACCATGCCGTCGCCGTAGGTCATGGGGACGATGGAGTAGCTGGAGGAGCCGACCATGGTGCCTTCGGTCACCGTCTCGCCGGTCATGCTGTTGAGACGGCGGATGGTGCTTCCGGAGTAGGTGTAGATGTCGCCATCGACCATGATGGGAGAACCGGGGGCAGCCGCCCAGCCGGTGCCGTGCTTTACAGCCCACAGAAGCTCCGTGTCCTCAGGAGCGTAGGGGGTCTTGGCGTTGGTGATGCCAAGGTTGTTGTCGCCGTTGCGGAAGTTGCCCCACTCGGCAGTGATGCTCTTGTCCAGGTTCGGGTTCTCCGTGGCCACAGCCAGAGTAATGTCGATGGTGCTGCTCTCGCTGAACTTGAAGCTGCTCTTCTGGCTGACATAGCCGTCCTTCTGTACAAGGTAAGTGTACTCGGCGCCGGACATGACGGTGTACTTGCCATCCGCGGGAGCGACTCTGTCCTTGTTGGAATCCCAGACGGTGACATTGGCACCGGCGGGGTCAACGGTGAAGCCGACCTCGACGGAGCCCACTCTGGTAACGGTAATGGTGTAGGTATTGGTGTAGCCGCCGGGGTTGGTGACGACCACGTCGATCTTGTTCTCACCAAGATTCAGCGGAACGGTGGTATCGCTGCCGCCGTTGATGGCGACGGTGTAGCTTTCGTCACGGGGCGTCGCCGCAACGGTAACGCTCTCGGCGGTGGTAGTCGCGGTGTAAGCCGTCTTGGTGGCGGAGAAGCTCTCCGCGAACCGGACGCCGTCCAGAGACAGCGCGGTCAGGCTCGGCGCAACGCGGACAGAGGTGAGCTTGTACTCATCCTTGAAGTCGCCGTCCACAACGGTGACGGTCATGGTGTTGACCTTCGTGCCGGTGGGTGCGAAGCCTGCCAGATTCTGGCCGCCAGCTTTGCCGGAGGTCAGAATCTGTGTCTTCTCGGTATCGACGTTGAGGTTTACCCACTTTGCCGTGATGGTCGTGCTGCTGCTTCTGTCGTCAGCCTTGGTCGCCCATGCGTAGAACATGTTGGAGTTGTCCGGCACGAGCACGGTGTATTCCTTGACCGCCGGGTCGAAAGCCGGAATCAGCTGGAACATCTGCGCCTTGGCCTCGGTGCTTGTGTCGCCGAATTTCAGAACGGAAAGGCCGGCCGTCTCCTGAACGACTTCGGTCACGCCCTCGACGGTGATGGTCAGGTCGGAGGAAACCTTCTCGACGGTGTAAATGCCGTCAACCGCGGTAACTTCCTCGCCGTTGACCTTGACGACCATGTTGGCCGCGTCGTAGCCTTCGCTCACGGTCACGGTGAAGGTGTAGTCCTTGCCATCCTCTGCCGTGGCTTCTCCGGTCAGGGTATAGCCCTCGCCGGGAGTCAAAGTCACAGCGTGACCGGCAGCCTGCTTTTTCACGACGCCCTCGACGGTAATGGTCAGATCGGCAGTGACGTTCTCAACCGTGTAGCTGCCGCTTTCACCGGCCGTCAGCGTTTCGCCGTTGGCCTTGACTACGAAGTTGTCTTCCATCTCGTAGTCGTCGGCGATGGTGACGGTGAAGCTGTAGTCCTTGCCGTCCTCTACCGTGGCTTCTCCGGTCAGGGTATAGCCCTCGCCGGAGGTCAGGGTAACCGCATGGGTCGGGGCTGCGTAAGTAAAGTCAAAGAATTCGGCAGCAGACTGGTTCTCCTCGTCAACGTAGTATGCCATGCCCACAGCAACTGAACCATCCGTACTCAGCATGAAATTTTCAACAGGAATGGTCACCGTCTTGCTTCCGTCATTGTTGGTCGCAACCGTGAGAGCCCCGCCGAGATCAATCGTGCTTTGTCCCGGGTACGTATTTCTGTAGAAGAAAACTGCCCCGTCATCCCCGGAAAGCACAAGATTGACACTTTCCGGATAGGTGAGAAGCACCTTTTCGGTTCCTTCAGGAATCGTCACATGGTAATACGGTGTGTTGATCGATTGACCCCACGCCGCTACACCAACAACCGTTTCCACATACTCGACGGTCACATTTTCGCCGGATTCCGTGGTAATCTTGGTGTAATGAGCGGCTGCATCTGCCTCTGCGGCAAACGTGTTTACCGGCACAAGGCTGAACGTCATCACAAACGCCAGCAGGAATGCCAGTAGTCTTCTCTTCATAAATAAACCTCCTCATTATATGGTATTGCAACGCCCGCAGGCGTAAAGCGGAATTCATTCCGGCCAGCTCCGGCACGTCGGGTTTACCGCTGCCAGGGCTTTCTGCTTATGCTGCGCACTTTTCAAGCGCACAGTTTGTAGGTCTTCTGACTAACACGTTCGGACGAAACCGTCCACGCCGCTTCCCGCCTTCTCAGGTTTCCCCAATGACCCGCTTTCGCGGAAAGGAAGTCGGCTTCGTGCTTACAGCACGGCGGGCAGACCCGCCGTGTTCCGGTTTTGCACCGGATTCCCTTGTTCAGCCGAACAAGAATGCGTGTCTCCCGTTTCCGGTCGGTCGCGCATTTGCCACAAAATAAGCCGGATTTCTATCTGCACCGCCGGAACCCCGGCGGATGGTCTATCTTTCTTAATACCGCCGCCTCTGCTCCGACGGCGGTATTAAGGGAGGATAAGCTGTTCCTTGGGCAATCAAAACAGCTCACTATATTACTACAGATTCGCGCAAGGGGGTTACGCGAATCAGGTAATACCCGATGGACGGTTTTTCCTTCTTTTTTCTTCCTGTGCCTTCATGCGCTCCTTCGCCCGCTCCCGTTTCCGGGCTTTCTTCTGGCGGTAAAGATCTCTCTGGTGCCGGGTCTCCTCCCGGACACGCCGGAATTTATCCGGTTGGTCGGGATGCTCAGGCAAGGGCAGTCCCGCCTTTGCCACGGCCAGCTCCCAGCTTCCGAAGCGTGCCTGAACGGTCATGCCGCCCGGAATTTCCCGCGGCCAGGGCGTGTGTCCCAGCTCCCGGGCGCACCTGCGGAGATAATCGGCAAGCTGCTGCTCCGTGTCCCCGGCGTGTTCCCCGGCGAAGCGGTTCTCCGTTTCTTCCAGAGCGCTTACGGTCATTCTGCGGATGGTCGCGTCGTAAATCGCATTTCTGCTTGGCGTCGGCATGATGCACCTTTTCTACACTTCATAATAAACGGAAACGGCCGCGGCAGTCCAAAGCAATAGACCGCCGCAGCCGTTTTTCTGCGCCGCAAACCGCCGCTTCCGCCCAATCTCCGGGGCAAAGCGGCCGCTATCTGTTTCCGTAGGTCTCCTGACTTGTGTCTCGAGCGACTGACCTGTCTGCCTTCTCGGAATGCTCCAATGACTGGCTTTCACCAACGGCAGGCCGTCTCGACACTTACAGTGCCGGCAGCGTGGGGACTTGCACCCCGTTCTCTTGTTCAGCCGGACAGTCTGAACGCCCCGTCCGGCCACGGAAACATAAATGAAATTGTACCGGGAAACAACGCAAAAATGGTCATCGCGTGTTTCACCAACGGGCAAAACATCGCCATGACCATTCCAAAGCAACATTCTGACGAAACAGTAGGTCTCCCGACTCGCGCCTCAAGCAAAATCTGCCCTGCCTTCTCAGGTTGCCCCAATGACTGGCTTTCGCCAACGGACAGATTTCTAAACGCACACGGTATTGGTCAATGCGGGGCTTCCAGAAACCTCTGATTACCCCATTCCCTTGTTAAGCCCTGCGCCTGACGAAGCCGCCGTTGCGAACGCAGTGCCTCTGCTCGTGTTTCTCCATTCGGTATTATAAGACCGATTTAAGAAATTGTCAATACAATTTTTATAATCCCCACAACATCTTGTGGCGAAAAAGCCGTCAGAATCCACATATTGTTACATATTTGTAATCATTTCCCCTCAGAGGCCGCCACCCGGAACCATGCGCCGCTGGTTTCAATCCACCCGGCCTTTTTTAGCTTCCCGATTTCCGCCGACATGGCGCTGCGCTCCACCCCCAGATAATCCGCCAGCGCCTGACGGTCGTAGGGAATTGTAAACTCCGCGCTGCCATGGCGCTTCGCCTGATCCAGGAGGAATTCCATCAGCTTCTCCCGGGTCGTTTTCCGGGACATGCAGCGGATTTTCTCCGTCAGCGCCAGATTTTTCCGGGCAATTCCCTGCAAAAGATTGAATACCAGCCGGCTGTGGAATAGGCAGTCGTGGCCGCAGCCGGTCATCACCCGCCGGCAATCCAGAAGCAGCACGGTGCTGCTCTGCAAGGCGAAGGCGCTCACCGGCAGGGCATCCACTCCCGCGCAGACGAAGGCCTCCGCAAACAGCTCGCCGGGAGAAACCACCGTCAGCACGCTTCTTCTTCCGTAGTAGTCGTCCCGTACGATCTGCACCCCGCCGGACAGCACCACCCCCACAAACCGGGCAGGCTCCCCCTCCAGAAACACCGGGTCGCCCTTTGGAATTTCGGCCACCCTTTTGTCCAGGCAGCCCAGTATTTCCGGCATTTCCTCCCGGGAAATGCCCGCAAACAGCGGACACCGGGACAAAATTTCATAATAAGCTTCCATAACCGCTCCTTTGTTGGAATTCCAACATACGTTTTTGCAATAGTATAGTAAACTCTGATTATAAAGTCAAGGGAAGCTCTGAACAAATCGGCAAGAACTGGCAGCGAGAGACTTTTTCCTAGACGAAGGCTTCGCAAGCGGAGGAATACTTTGTGTATTTCCCGCTTGTGAAACCGCACGGCTAGGGAAAAAGATCCGCTGTCCAGCCGAAGACGATTTGTTCAGAGTTTCCCCCAAAAAACAGGAGGAATTTGTTATGATTCGCAGAATTATTGAAATTAACCGGGAAAAATGCAACGGCTGCGGCGCCTGCGCGGCGGCGTGCCACGAGGGCGCAATTGCCATGGTGAACGGCAAGGCACAGCTGATGCGGGACGACTATTGCGACGGGCTGGGCGACTGTCTCCCCGCCTGCCCCACCGGTGCAATCACCTTTGTGGAGCGGGAAGCGGCCGCCTATGACGAGGCCGCCGTTCTGGCCGCGAAGGCGAAGAAGGGAGAAAAGCTGCCCTGCGGCTGCCCCGGCACTGCGGTGCGAGCCATTCACCGGGAGGAATCCCCCTGCGACGTCAGAACGCCCCAGCAGTCCCAGCTGCGCCAGTGGCCGGTGCAGATCAAGCTCGCGCCCGTGAACGCCCCCTGGTTTGACGGTGCAAAGCTTCTGGTCGCCGCCGACTGCACTGCCTATGCCTATGCCAATTTCCATCAGGATTTCATCAAGGGCCGCATCACGCTGGTAGGCTGCCCCAAGCTGGACGCCGTGGACTATTCCGAGAAGCTTAGGGAGATTCTGAAGCACAACGACATCCGCAGCATCACGGTGGTACGGATGGAGGTTCCCTGCTGCGGCGGCATCGAGCAAGCGGTGAAAAACGCGCTGCTGAACAGCGGAAAGCTCATCCCCTGGGACGTGGTAATTATCTCTACAGACGGCCGGATTCTGGACAGGGTCTAAGCTTCTCCGTGCGACGTTTTTGCCCCTGGCAAAATGCCGCAATCTCAAATCAGCACTTTTCTGCCTGTATTCAGGTTCTCCATTCCGTTGTCAACTGAAAAATCTCCACAGGGGCTGTGGAAAAGTGCGCCTTATGTTCCAGGATGAGGCAGGCTTCGGCCGCATCAACCATCCCAAGTACTGCTGGTGCGAAAAAGGCATCCGACCATGCGTTCCATGTCACCATATTCGGGAATACCGGTATGCCTATGGTGCGGTCGAGCCGCTGACTGGGGAATCCTGTTTTCTTGTCATGCCCTATTGCAATACTGCGTGTATGAATCTGTTTCTGCGGGAATTATCCAAACAATTTCCGCAGGATACCATTCTGATGTGCTGCGATGGCGCTGCATGGCACAAATCGGGAACACTGGAAGTGCCTGAGAATATTGTACTTTTCCATATCCCTCCATACACACCAGAGATGAATCCGATAGAGCAGATCTGGAAGGAGATACGAAAGCGCGGCTTTCGAAACGAGGTTTTTGCAACCTTGGAGAAAGTCGTTGATCGTCTCTGCGATACCATTTGCTCGCTTACCCCTAATACCATTTTCAGCATTACCGGACGCGATTGGATTATTAAAGCGTTTAATTAGGTTTTAGCATGAGCAGTAAAAAATGCTCCGAAGCATGACACTTCGGAGCAAATATGGTGCCGGTGGCGGGGGTCGAACCCGCACGGGGGATTAGCCCAATGGATTTTGAGTCCACCTCGTCTACCAATTCCAACACACCGGCAGGCACCTCTATAGTATAGTACAGATTCAGGAAAAATGCAAGAAAAAGTTTTTCCCCGCCCGGAAAGACACATGAGCGTGTCTTTCCGGGCCAAGTGTCCTGCGGATGCTTTATTCGCCGTCGAGTTCCTCGATCAGATATATGTCGGAGCCAAAATCTCCCTGGGTGCGTTGTTCGGGGGCGTAGCCGGTGCCGCGGAACAGCGGAGAAAGCACAATGCCCGCCGCCAGTGCCGCGCCGGAGGCTGTCAGCGTTTCCGGATTTCCCGGAAGGGTAAAGTGCCGGTCGGCAATGCGCAGGAGCGCACCGTTGGGGTTCACGTTGACCGGGGCGACATGCTTGAGCAGGTTCCCGAACTGCCCCACCCGGATGGCCTGCGCCAGAGACGTGACCCGGTAGTCCGTTTCCGGTTTCAGATCCTTCACGCGAAGACGTTCATACCCCGGGGCAGCGTGAATCAGGCGGTGGAACACCCCCGCCAGCGTCACCTTCCCGTCCGACACCTGCCAGCCCAGCTCCGTGCGGCGGAATGTGCCGAACTGAAAAGCCTCGCGGTAGCGCTTATAGAACCCGATCTGCCCCCGGATTTCCTTGATTTCCACGGGAAGCAGCGTCCTTAAATCCAGCTCATAGCCCAGGCAGCCGAAAAACGCCACATTGCCCCGGGTGTTCAGGGGTGTGGAGCGCAGCGTCTGGGCATGGGGCGCGGCGGAAACGTGTGCGCCCACCGTGGACTGGGGATAGAGATAGGAAATGCCGTTCTGGATGGTCAGCCGCTCGATGGGGTCGGTATTGTCGGACGCCCAGATCTGGGGGGAAAAACAGAGCATTCCCAGATCAAACCGGTTGCCGCCGGAGGAGCAGCTTTCCAGCAGGATGTCCGGCCGGGGCGCGAAAATCCGGCGAAGCACATCGTACAAGCCCAGGACAAAATCGTGGGCTTTCGCGCCCAACGCCACGGAATGGCGGTTCATGTCCCACTTGACGTAGGAGATGCCGGCGCTGTCCAGAATCCGGGAGACGTTCTTCACGATGTAATCCCGCACCTCCGGCCTGGTCAAATCCAACAGCAGCTGGTTGCGCCCCAGTATCGGCTCAAAGCCGTCCGTCAGCGCCCAGTCCGGATGGGCACGGTAGAGGTTGGAATCGGGATTTACGGACTCCGGCTCAAACCAGAGGCCGAAGGAAAGTCCCCTGTCCTTCAGGTGCCGGGACAGCCCTTCCAGCCCCTCGGGGAGTTTTTTTCGGTTCACGGTATAATCCCCCAATCCGGCGCGGTCGTTGTCCCGTCCCGCGAACCAGCCGTCGTCCAGCACGAACAGCTCGCAGCCCAGCGCCTTCGCCCGGTTGGCAAGGCTCAGCAGACGGTGCTGGCTGAAATCAAAGGTGCAGCCCTCCCAGCTGTTGTACAGCACCGGCCGGGGACATCCGCGCCAATGGGGCGGGATGATGTGGTCGGTGACAAACGCGTGCATATTGGCGGACAGCTCGCCGAAGCCCTTGCCTGAGTGGCACAGCACCGCTTCCGGGGTCTCAAAGCACGCCCCCGGCGGCAATTCCCGGGAAAAATTGCTGTCATTGATGCCCTGCATCACCCGGGTCAGCCCCTGAAGGGATTGCCGGGCGGCGGCATAGTGGTTGCCGGAGTAGATCAGGTTGAAGCCGTAGACGGTTCCCGCGTCCTCGGTCGCGCCCGGCTCGTAGAGAAGGAAACCGGGATTGTGGCGGTTGGAAGAGGAACCGGTGAGGCTCTCGTTGACCACCTTCGATGCGCCCACGGGGGTGTCGCACCGGCGCATTTCCGCGATCCAGCCGCCGTTGAAGGTTGCCATGGTGTAGCTTCCGGGCAAATCCACGCAGAAGCTCATGAGCTTATTCAGCCGAAGGGGCTTATCCCCGGTGTTCGTCAGCACCGTCCGGCGAACGATTGCCGTTGGAAAGGCCGTGTAGAACAGGGTCAGCTCCCCGCCGGGCTGGCGCAGGGTGATTTCCAGGGTTTCCAGAGCGTCATGCGCCTGAGGAAGACCGCAGGCCATGGGGACGCCGCCCTCATGGATTTTATAGCCGGTATAGCGGAAATCCGCTGGCTCCCCTGTCAGCTCCAGCGGCGATTCCCGGTAGTCTCCCCGTCCGCTTCCGCTCCATTCCAGCGGCAGGACGTCCGGACAGCTGGCAGTGTCCTTCGGGTCAAGGAGAATGCCGGTGCCCCAGCCCAGACCGGGGCGGCAGCTGAGGGCGCCCGCGTCCCGGGTCTTTACCGGCGCGCCGAAATGCAGATGCTCCGGAAGACCGTAGGCATCGATTTTGAACAGATAGGAATAAGTATCCGTCCGGATGTGGAATACGCCGTTTTCCTCGGTAATCATGGTCAGACCCGCCTTTCGTTTTTCTTCCATTTTATACGGTGAATTTCTCCCTGTCAACGAGATTTTCTGATGACGAATCAAGGCTTCCGTGCTATAATGTAATCAAATTCCAAAAAGGAGTGAACTGCATGGAGCGCAAACGGTGGTACAAGGACAAGGTATTTTACCAGATCTGGCCGCGGTCCTTCAAGGACGGCAACGGCGGCGGCATGGGCGACCTGTGGGGCGTGTATGAAAAGCTGGACTACATCAAAAGTCTGGGCTGCGACGGCATCTGGTTTTCCCCCATCTACCCCTCCCCCGGGGCGGACTGCGGCTACGACATCTCCGATTACCGGGACATCGCGCCGGAATTCGGCGGCATGGCGGCATTCCAAAAGGTGCTGGAAGGCGCCCATGCCCGGGACATGAAGGTCGTCATGGATCTTGTGGTGAACCACACCAGCGACGAGCATGAATGGTTCCAAAAAAGCCGTCAGCGCATCGACCCCTACACCGATTATTATATCTGGCGTCCCGGAAAGCCCGGCGGGAAGCTCCCAAACAATTGGGACTCCTTCTTTGAGGGAAAGGCCTGGACATTCGACGAGGTTCGCGGCGAATACTATCTGCACCTGTTCGCCGTGAAGCAGCCCGACCTGAATATGGACAACCCCAGGGTGCGGGAGGAAGTGAAGGGGATTCTGCGCTTCTGGCTGGACATGGGGGTGGACGGCTTCCGGGAGGACGTCATCACCTACATCTCCAAAAAGGAAGGTCTTCCCGACGATCACCTGATGCCGGCCTGCAAGGGGATGCCACACTACAATCACGGCCCCCGCATCCACGAATACCTGAACGAGTTCAAGCACGACGTGCTGGATCACTACGACTGCTTCACCCTGGCGGAAGCCCCCATGGTGACGCCGAAGCGGGCGCTGACGTACATTGATGAGAAAAACGGCCAGCTGGACATGATGATCCAGTTCCAGTGCGTCGCCGCCGACTGCCTGTTCACCGATTACCTGCCCATGAAGTTCAGCCTGCGGCGGATGAAAAAAGCCTTTTCCTCCTGGCAGGAGAAGCTTCGCGGCCGGGGCTGGAATTCCCTTTACATCGAGAACCACGACCATCCCAGAATCGTTTCCCGCTACGGCAGCGAGGAATTCTGGGCGCAGAGCGCCAAATGTCTTGCCGCCATGTACCTGTTCCAGCAGGGGACGCCCTTCCTCTATCAGGGTCAGGAAATCGGCATGACCAACTGGCGGCCGGAACGCGCCGACATGTACGAGGACGTGCAGACCCGCTACACCTATGCCCACACGGCTCTAAACAAGCCGGAGGAGGTGCGTCTGCACCGGCTGTGGCGCTCCTCCCGGGACTCCGCCCGGACGCCGGTGCAGTGGGACAGCAGCGAAAACGCCGGATTCACCACCGGAAAGCCGTGGTTTTATGTCAACCAAAATTATAAAGACATCAACGTCGCCCAGCAGGACGCCGACCCGGACTCCGTGCTGAACTTCTACCGCAAAGCCGTCGCCCTGCGCAAGAGCCTTTCCTGTGTCCGGTACGGCGAGTACCGGGAATATAACAAGCTCTCCGGCAAGCATTACCTGTACTCCATGGATGACGGACAGCAGAAAATTCTGGTGGTCTGCTCCTTTGCCAAGAAGAACACCCCCTTCCGCGCGCCCAAGGGCTTCCGTCCGGAGGTGGGAGAATTGATTCTGTGCAATTATCCCAAGCCGCTGGAGGGCTGCTTGCAGCCTTACGAGTGCCGGGTGTATCTGTGGAAATAACGATTTCGGGCGGCTTCTTCGGAAGCCGCCCGAAAGCCCTCCAATGATTGCTTTTCCTCCCACGCCGTGGTATAATGGCGGCGTTGACACTCTGCACAGGAGGGATCTGTGTGAAAGGAATGATCTCCATGATACTGATAGGGGCGCTTGCCCTGACATTGTCCGGCTGCCATGCCCCAGTGGACGCCGCCGCGCCGACGCAGGCTCCGACCGTCCCGCCGCAGACGCAGGAACCCCAGGCGACGGAAACCCAGCCGGGAACTTCGCCCGCGGGCATCGAGCGTCCCGAACCGGAGGACGCCGACTTTGTCCGGGTGCGGGACTACCTCCCCGATGTGCTTCAGGAGCTGCCCTATGCCGGTACGGAGAATTTCACCGGCCACCGGATTTACGAATTTACCGAGGTGTTCCTCCGCTACGGCACGGTGAAAAAGCTCCAGGCCGTATGCGCGGAGCTGGCCGGACAGGGGCTGACGCTGAAAATCTGGGACGGCTTCCGCCCGGTGAGCGCCCAATTCAGGCTCTGGGAGGTCTGCCCCGACGACACCTATGTGGCGAACCCCAACCGGGGCTTCAGCGCCCACAGCCGGGGAAACACCGTGGACGTAACCCTGGTGGACAGCCTGGGGAACGAGCTGGAAATGCCCACGGCCTTTGACGATTTTTCCGGCAAGGCCGATCGGGACTATTCCGACGTGGAGGAAATCCCCACGGAGCACGCCCTGCTGTTGCAGAACGCCATGGAAAAGTACGGATTTGAGGGGTATTTCGGAGAATGGTGGCACTTTCAGGACGAAATATCCTACCCGGTGGAGGACGTTTTCGAGCCGGTGAACGCCGAGCGATACTATGCCCAGTGTAACGAATTCATCAACCTTCGCACCCACCCGGACACCGCCGCCGAGGTCATCATAACGATTCCAAAGGACGATGAATTTACCGTGCTGGCGCTCTGCGGAACGTTTGCGCTGGCGGAGTACGAGGGTACTTGGGGCTACGTCCACAGAGACTTCATCCAGCCGGTGGCAGTTGGATAACCATATATCTTCATTCCCCTGCCCATCGGCAGGGGAATTTTAGTTTATTTTTGAACTTCTTCTTGACAACCGATCAACCGCGTGCTATAGTAAGTTCGTTCAAAAATGAACCAAAGGAGGCGCGCATATGCAGTTTGCTTTTTTTGAAACGGCACTTCGGGCGCAGAAAAGCTACAGCCGCCTGATGGAGCCGGTCTGCAAAAAATGGAACCTGACCCACAACGAGCTGGATGTGCTGCTGTTTCTGGCCAATAACCCGGAGCAGAACCGGGCGGCGGATATCGTCCGGGGGCGGGGCATGTCCAAGGGGCATGTTTCCCTCTCCCTGCGGAGTCTGGAAGATCGTGGACTGGTTGCCTGTCAGGCGGACGGGACAGACCGCAGAGCCGTCCATCTGGCGCTGACCGACGGGGCAGAAGCGATCGCAGAGGACGGCCGGGCAGTCCAGCGGGAATTCATCCGCCGCCTCCGGGAGGGGATCACTCCGGAGGAAAGCGCAGTCATCCTGTCCGTCACCCGGAAAATGGACGACAACATCCGCGCCATGGAGCGGGAACTGAAATAAAAGTGAGGAAAGCTATATGTCAAGAGAAACAAATCAGGACATGGGAACCGGCAGTGTCAAAAAACTGATGGTGCAGATGGCGGTTCCCGCGGTGGTCGGGCAGGTCATTAACCTGCTGTATAACGTGGTCGACCGAATTTACATCGGCCACATTCCGGAGATCGGCGGCGCGGCGCTCACCGGTGTGGGGCTGTTTACCCCCATTCTGATGCTCATCACCGCCTTTGCCATGCTGGCGGGAGCGGGCGGCGCACCCCGGGCGGCCATCGCCATGGGCAAGGGCGACAGGGACACCGCCGAGAAAATCGTGGCCAACTGCTTTACCGTGCTGCTGCTTCTGGCGGTGGTACTGACCGGGGTGTTTTACGTAACACTGCCAACGCTTGTCCGGCTGTTCGGCGGCAGCGACGTGACGCTGCCCTACGCCGTTCAATACGGAAGAATCTATGTCCTTGGCAGCGTGTTCGTGCTGGTCGTGATGGGCATGAACCCCTTCATCACCACCCAGGGCTTCGCCGGAACCAGTATGCTGACCACCGTCATCGGCGCGGTGATCAACATTGTCCTCGACCCCATTTTCATTTTCGTCTTTGACATGGGCGTAGCCGGGGCGGCCATTGCCACGGTTCTGAGTCAGGCGGTGAGCGCGGTGTGGATTCTGCGGTTCCTCACGGGGCGCAAGACCATTCTGCGGCTGAAAGCCCGGAATATGCTCTTGCAGGGGAAGATCATCCTGCCCTGTCTGGCGCTGGGGATTTCCAGCTTCGTCATGGTCTCCACGGAGAGCATTCTCTCCGTCAGCTTCACCTCCTCCCTGTCCCGGTATGGCGGCGACGTGGCGGTGGGCGCCATGACGGTGCTGACCTCCGTCAACCAGCTGATCACCATGCCCCTGCAGGGCATCTGCCAGGGCGGCCAGCCGCTGATCAGCTACAACTACGGCGCGAAAAAGTTAGAGCGGGTGAAGGAAGCCTTTTTCTGCCAGTTCCTTGTGTGCGTGGGGTACACCACCGTGTTCTGGCTGCTGGTGATGGCCTTCCCCAAAGTGTTCGCGGGCATCTTTACCAGCGACGGGGCGCTTGTGGAGTACACGGCCTGGGCGATTCGGATTTTCCTTGCGGGGACGTTTTCCGTGGGCTTTCAGGTCAGCTGTCAACTGGCGTTTATGGCGCTGGGGCAGGCGAAGATCAGTCTCATCATGGCCTGTCTGCGGAAGCTGATTCTGCTGATTCCTCTGATCTTCATTCTGCCGAACTTCTTCGCGGACAAGGCGTTCGCGGTCTTTCTGGCGGAGCCGGTGTCCGACATCCTCGCCGCCGCCGTGACGACCATTACTTTCTTTACGTTCTTCCGCAAGCTGCTGAAAGCGGGGAAACAGTAACATTCACGCCGTACCTGGATTTGGGTACGGCGTAAACTTTTATCCGTTCAGCAGCTGGGAAATGGGCTGCATTCCCTGATCGACGCGGGAATATTTGGCGAGAATCGCCTTGGCGTCGGCTTCGGACATGGGGGTGCCGATATAATCGGACTGCCACGAGGCGGTCGCTTTGTTGTAGGCAACAAAGTCCAGCTCTTCTCGGTTGAAGCCGTTGTAACGGAAGAAAGATGTCCCATCTATCTCAACGCCTTCCCCCCTGCGAACCAATTCATCCCGCTCCATAATGTTGTCTTCGCACAGGTAGAAATCCCACGTAACAAGGTTCATCAGGATGCCATAGCGGTAGGTCATGCCCCACCAGTAATATTCACCGTCGCCGCTGAGCAGAAGATCCTTTACCCCGTCACCGTTGATGTCCATGATCCGGTAATGGGTATAGAAGGAATCCTGTCTGCTGGCATAGTCCTTGTACATCTGGAGCAGCTCATCATCGGACAGGCGGACATCTTTCGCGTTCAGATAGTCTCTCAGAGTCTGCCCGCTTTCGTCAAGGGGATAGTCCATCAGCGGCTTCCAGTCCAGCTGTGTTCTGGGGTATTTCGCTATGATGGCCGCGGCCTCGTCGTGAGAAATCTCCGTTTTGTCCCGTTCGTAAATGTCATAGCTGCGATACCACTGGCTACCCTCGCGCTTCACGGAGACAATCATATCCCTATATCCTCCGTCTACGGATTTAGAGTAGGTGTGCTGCTCAATATCCCAATACCTTTCTGGCGGGTCGTATTGTTCCCAGACGTTTCCCTGACACAGATAGGTTGTTCCATATATCTCGGACACGACCTCGCCATCCCTCATGGTCAGAAATTCGACAAAAGCGCCGTCATACCCCAGCAGCATCTCGTCCACGCCGTCTCCGGTCAGGTCATAGAACGTGTACTGTTTGTTTTCATTAGGGAAGATATTTCTCTTCAGATAATCGGAAAAGTCCGCGTAGGTTTCTGGAACATAAGTATGCTCCGCCTGATAGTCCGCCTCCGCCGCGGCCAGCTTTTCCTCTACGACGGCTTTGTTAACTTCCTTCGGCTGGACGGAATAGTCGAACTGATCGGCGATGGATTCCAGTTCCGCCTTCGTCATGACCTCGCTGGCGTCCGGGTAGGCGGTGTGGCTGGTAGCACGATTTCCGTCAATGCTTATCATGATCATGGCGTTTTCCTGCTCGGCAATGATCTCGCCCTGTCCCTTGCTGTTCAGTGCCAGCAGCAGCTTCGTGCCGCCCGGAGTGGTGTGATCCCACTGCTCATAGGCATCAATGTCCATTCCGCCGGGGAACGCACGGGGGAAATAGTCCTTCCGGGCGTAGCCATAGGACGTCATCAATTTACCGGCATTTTCGGTCACAAGCTCAAAATCCATGCTGAAATTGTAGGGCAGATAGAGCATTCCCGCCATACCCGTAATCTGCGCGTCGGAATCCTGGCGTAGCAGAGACCGGATGCCGGTTTCCTCCAGGAAAATGTCGCTCTGATATCGCTGGAAGGGTATCCATCCCTCCAGCAGCTTCAAATTGTACTTTGCGGCGATCTCGTCCACCTTGTCCACCATTTCCTGGGTATAGCAGCTGTAGGTGTACTCGTACTGGTTGGGAATGCCCGGAATGTCGGGTTCGTTGGTTGCAAGCAAATAATCCGGGTCGTAGCTCTCCTGAAATTCGTACCATTCCTTCAATGCCTGCTGGATGGCGTCGCCGCTGCGGCCGTAGGGGGTTATGATATCCAGACTCTTTTCCACCGGGTCGATGGCCTTGCCCTTGTCGTCAAAGCGCTGGGTGTAGCTGGCCTTGCCGATGGACATATCCTGCAAACGCAGGGCATACACGATTCCGCAGCCCACCAGCAGCAGCGCCGCGGCAATGGCGGCGGCAATGAGCAGCGGCCGGCGCAGGCTTCGTGTTTTAGGCGCGGCCGCCGGGGCGGCTTCTTCAATGTAGCGGCCGTCAATGCCGCTCATAGCGGTAAGTAAATCTTTTCCCGTCATACGGCAATTCCCTCCTGCATCAGATAGGCCCGCAGCTTTTCCCGGATACGGTGGAGCCGGGTCTTGACCTTGCTTTCACTCATGTTGTAGCGCTGGGCGATCTCCGCCACGGTGTCCACGTACCAGTACCGCCGCACGAACAGCCGCCGGTTCTCCTGGGTCAGCGTGCCAAGGAATGCGTTCAGCGCCCGGGTGATCTCCCGCCCCTCGGCGGCGGAATCCCGGCTGGTGTCGGGAATGCACAGCTCCATCTCCTCGCTCAGGGTCACCACCTCGGCCTTCCGTCTGGCCGCGTCCAGCCAGTCCAGCTTGCCGAAGGCAAAATTCCGGCATATTTTCGCGAGATACGCGAAGAAATACTTCGGGCGCTTGGGTGGAATCGTCCGCCACGCGGCGAGATAGGTGTCGTTCACGCTTTCCTCCGCGTCCTCGTAGCTCTGGACGATGCGCTGGGCGATGGTTTGCAGCTGCCGTCCGTAGGCCGCCTGGGTCTCCATAATGGCCTCATCCTTCCTTTCCCAATACAGGTCGATGATCTTTTCGTCTTCCACTGAGGGAACACCTCCGTTTCTTTTTGGGTCCTCACCCTATAAGAGGGATTTTTTCGGGAAAGGTTACAGGAAATTGGAAAAATTTTTTGCTTCGCCGTTTTATAGCGAAAATGCCGGCTCGTGTGAGCCGGCATTTTATGTAGATTTCGATTACACCAGAGCGGCGGTGATAATGGCCATCTTGTAGACCTCGTCGGCGTTGCAGCCCCGGGACAGGTCGTTGATGGGCGCCGCCAGACCCTGCAGGATGGGGCCGTAGGCCTCAAAGCCGCCCAGACGCTGGGCGATCTTGTAGCCGATGTTGCCCGCCTCGATGGTGGGGAAGATGAAGGTGTTGGCGTGACCGGCAACGGGAGAGCCGGGGAACTTCAGCTGGCCGACCTCGGGTGCAACGGCGGCGTCGAACTGCATTTCGCCGTCGATCTTCAGCTCGGGATCCATCTCCTTGGCGATGGCGGTGGCGTCGTGGCTCAGCTTCACGGTGCCGCCCTTGCCGGAGCCGTTGGTGGAGAAGCTCAGCATGGCGACCTTGGGGTCAATGCCGAAGACCTTGGCGGTCTTGGCGGTCTCGATGGCGACCTCCGCCAGCTTCTGGGCGGCGGACAGGGTCACGTTGCCTTCCTTGTCAACAGAGTCTTCATAGCTGATGTTGATGGCGCAGTCGCCCATGGCCAGCTTCTCGTCGCCCCGCACCAGAATGAAGCAGGAGGACACCAGATGCGCGCCCTTCTTAGTCTTGACGATCTGCAGAGCGGGGCGGACGGTGTCGGCGGTGGAATAGGTCGCGCCGCCCAGCAGGGAGTCGGCGTAGCCCATCTTCACCAGCATGGTGCCAAAGTAGTTGCCCTTGGACAGCGCCTTACGGCACTCGTCGGCGGTCATCTTGCCCTTGCGCAGCTCCACCATCTTGTCAACCATGGCGTCCATTTCGGGATAGGTCTCGGGGTCGATGATTTCGACGCCCTCGATGTTGTAGCCGCCCTTGGCCGCGTTGGCCTTGACAACGTCAACGTTGCCGATGAGGATGGGGGTCAGGAAGCCGCCCTTGACCAGACGGTCGGTGGCCTCCAGAATGCGGGCGTCGTGACCCTCGGTAAAAACGATCTTTCTGGGGTTCGCTTTCAGCGTTTCGATCATTGCATTGAACATGGAACATTCCCTCCAATATCCGGGCGTATGCCCGTATTTTCGTCCACTATTATATACCACCTTTTCTTTGGGTGCAACCCCTTTTTGTGCCGGTGCGACATATTTTGCGTTCCTCGCAGCCAAAAAGGCGGCGGCGGAAAAATATTTTTGTTCATTGTGATGAAAACCATTTCCAAAAGGGCGAAATTCCTCTTGCTTTTTGTGAAAAATCCCTTTATAATGGGGTTATATTCTGGCATTGGAGGCGATGGCGCGTGGGTGAACTCTTCGCGGTTGTGTCCGGGAAGGGCGGAACGGGAAAAACCTCCCTCTGCGCCGCCCTCGCCACTGCCCTTGCAAAAGAAGGAAAACGGGTCCTGTGCATCGACTGCGACGTGGGGCTTCGGAATCTGGACATCTCTCTGGGGCTTTCCGAATGCGGGGCGCTGTCCTTTTGGGATGTCTCCGAGGGGGGCTACTCCCTGGAGGACGCCTTCCGGCACCCGGTCTACCCTACCCTCGCGTTTCTGACCGCCCCCATGAACTGCCCGGTGGAGAAGATCGACGACGCCGCCTTCAGGGAAATGCTTGGCCGGGCGCGTCAACTGTATGACTACGTGTTTCTGGACGCCCCCGCCGGGGTGGACGCCGGTTTCCGGCTGGCGGCGCAGTTTGCCGATCGCTTCCTGCTGGTCACGGGGGCAGGCCCCGCCGCCGTGCGGGACGCTTCCCGGGTGGGCGACCTATTAGAGCTGATGGGCAAGAAAAACATCCGCCTCATCGTCAACCGGGTGGACAAGAGTATGCTGGGCACGGTGTGCCTGACCATCGACGACGTGATGGACGCCGCGGGACTGCCCCTTGCGGGAATCGTCCCGGAGGATCCCCATGTGACCCTCGCGGCATCCTTCGGCCAGAGTCTTCTTCGCTATTCCCCCAACTGCAAGGCGGCAAAAGCCAGCCGCAGAATTGCCAGACGCATTCAGGGCTTCCACGAACCGATCGCCCTCCGCTGATAACGGATACATATACAATTAAGGAGTGACTGTTGTGAATATCGCATTTTTGGCGCATGACAAGAAGAAGGAACTGATGGTTCAATTCTGCACCGCCTACAAGAGCGTCCTCATGAAGCACAATCTGTTTGCCACGGCCACCACCGGCCGTCTGATCGCGGACAATACCGGTCTGCCCATTACCCTGCTGCTTTCCCACAAGCAGGGCGGTCATCAGCAGATCAACGCCCGCATTGCCTACAACGAAATTGATCTGGTGCTGCTGTTCACCGACCCCAACACCACCGATCCCTGGGACGACGCCCAGATGATCGAGACCATCCGGCATTGCGACCGGCACAATGTCCCCATCGCCACCAACCTGGCCTCGGCGGAAATGCTCATCATGGGCTTGCAGCGGGGCGATCTGGATTGGCGGGAAATGCTGCACAACAAGACCCGTTACTGATTTTAATTGAACGAAACACGTGGGTAGGCGCAGGGTACTCTGAAATGGCGGGGTACCCTTCTGCCCTGTACCCTGCGGTTTACTATTGGAGAGGATAACTATGGAGATCATCAAGCCCCGGACGCTGTCCGGCTTTATGGAGCTGCTGCCGGAAAAGCAGCTGAAATTTGACCGCATGGCGGAGGTTCTGCGCAAGACCTACGCCTCCTACGGCTTTGCCCCTCTGGACACCCCGGTGATCGAGGACGCCCAGATTCTGCTTGCCAAGGGCGGCGGAGAGACGGAAAAGCAAATCTACCGCTTCACCAAGGGCGACAGCGACCTTGCTCTGCGCTTCGACCTGACGGTGCCCCTGGCAAAATACGTTGCTCTGCACTATAACGAGCTGGCCTTCCCCTTCCGCCGCTATCAGATCAGCAAGGTCTACCGGGGTGAGCGGGCGCAGCGCGGCCGGTTCCGGGAATTTTATCAGGCGGACATCGATATCATTGGCGACGGCAAGCTGGACATTCTCAACGAGGCGGAAATCCCCGCCATCATTTATAAGGTATTCAAGGGCTTCGGCCTGACCCGGTTCCAGATTCACGTCAACAACCGGAAGGTTCTCAACGGCTTCTACGCCATGATGGGTCTGACGGAAAAGTCCGGCGACATCATGCGCACCGTGGACAAGCTGGACAAGATCGGCGTTGACAAGGTGAAGGTCATTCTTCTGGAGGACTGCGGCCTGACGGAGCAGCAGACGGACGACATTCTCGCCTTCATCTCCATCAAGGGAACCAATGCGGAGGTTCTTGCCGCGCTGGAAAATTACGCGGGACGGAACGAGACCTTTGATACCGGTCTCGGCGAATTGAAGGTCGTCGCTTCCAACCTGGCGGCCTTCGGAATGCCGGAAGAAAACTTCGTCGTTGACCTGACCATTGCCCGGGGGCTGGACTATTATACCGGCACCGTCTATGAAACCCTTCTGCTGGATCACCCGGAGCTGGGTTCCGTCTGCTCCGGCGGCCGGTACGACAATCTGGCGGGCTATTATATTGAAAAGCAGCTGCCCGGCGTGGGCATTTCCATCGGCCTGACCCGGCTGTTCTACGTTCTGGACGAGCAGGGGCTTCTGAACCCCGAGTTGCCCTGCGCCCCTGCGGACGCGCTGGTGCTGCCCATGGGCGACATTGCCCCGGCCATCGCGCTGGCGGAGACGCTGCGCTCTTCGGGGCTGCGGGTACAGCTGTACTGCGAGCAGAAGAAGTTCAAGCAGAAAATGGCCTATGCCGACAAGCTGAAGGTTCCCTTTGCCGTCCTGCTGGGCGAGGACGAGATCGCGGAGGGCAAGTGCAGCGTCAAGAACATGAAAACCGGTGAGCAGCTGAAGCTCACCCCCGCCGAGGCCGCCAATCACATCAAGGCATCGCTGGACGCGGAGACCGGCACGCTGATTCTGGAAAAATAACGCAGCAGCGGGCGGCTCCTGACGGGGCCGCCCGCATTTTGGGGTCTTATTGAATCTCTTCCGCAATGGCGCCCAGCAGTTCCCGGGTTGGGTCGTTCCCATGTTCCCAGTACATGATGCCGAGAAGCCCCTTCTCCTTGACGTACGCGCATTTCAGGCGCACCGCCTTGGGGGACTCATAGCTGACGAGAGTCCTGCCGTTCCACAGATAGTTTGCCTCCGCGTCGGCATCCCAGTACACCCGGAAGTTGTTCTCCCGGAGATATTCCGGGGTGATCTCCCCATAGGCCGGGCCGGGCAGTCCGCCGCCGGAGGGCTGCAGCAGGCCGTGATTTTCAAAGGACGTGACCGCAAAGTGCCGCCCGTAGAAGGCCGCGCCGATGATGATCTTTTCGTAGGGAACGCCCGCCCGACGGTAGGCTTCCACGATGTCCCGGGTGTTCAGGCCGGACTTGTCGCCCTTGGTCGCGCCGAGAGCCGCATGATGTCCGGCGCGGGTGCCGTCCACCATGTCGTAGGTCATGAGCTGCACATAGTCCACGATCCCGGCGGCCTTGTCCATCTGGGTATCCGCGATGCACCGCTGGCTCGCGCCCACGGCGACGGACACGATACGGTCTTTTCCAAGATATTCCCGCAGCGTCCTCAGCAGGGCGGTGAAGTTCTCCTTATCCCGGGGGTCCGCGCCGATGCCCGCGGCGTCGCTGCAAGGGTACTCCCAGTCAATGTCAATGCCGTCCAGATTATATTTTTCCACCGCGTCCAGGCAGGATTGGGCAAACTTCCGGCGGCCTTCCTCCGTCATGGCCATGTGGGAGAAGCCATCCGCGCCCCATCCGCCCACGGACAGGACGATCTTCATCTCCGGATTCCACGCCCGCAGTCTGGGCAGCAGGTGAAGATATTTCAGCAGATGCAGATCCAGCAGTCCGTCTTTAATGAGTCCGAAGGCCAGATTCACATGGGTCAGGCGCCGGGCGTCCTCCTGGGTGAAGCCCGCCAGGGCATCGTTCCAGCAGTAGGCGATGACATCATATTTCATGGTATCCACGCTCCTTATTTTTCATCCTTCTGCCATTATAGTTCAGCGCAGTAGCCTTGTCAAAGTCTGGAATTGTTCACTTTGGAAAATAAAGTGCAACGACAGGCAAGAAGGTGCATTTTCAGACCTTTTCAAGCCGCCGCTTTTCTGATATACTCATTGTGAAAAATCCCAAATCAGGCGGAGGTAATCTTATGCGTTATGGGTACTTCGACAATGAGCGTCGGGAATACGTCATCGATCGGGTAGACGTCCCCGTTTCCTGGACAAACTACATCGGTCTCAAGGATATGTATGGCGTATTCAACCACACGGCGGGCGGATACCTGCTGTACAAGACTCCCGAATACCATCGCATCACCCGGTTCCGTCCCAACGGCGTTCCCATGGACGGCCCCGGACACTACGTGTACCTGCGGGATCAGGACACCGGCGACTACTGGAGCATCTCCTGGCAGCCCGTGGGCAAGCCCAAGGCGCATTTCTCCTGCCGCCACGGCCTGAGCTATATCAAGTATCACTCCGATTACGCAGACATCGACGCCGAACAGAAGCTCTTCGTGGCCATGGACGACCCCGTGGAGATCTGGGACGTGAAGCTGCGCAACGATTCTGATAAAGTGCGCCATCTTTCCGTGTTCTCCTATCTGGAATTCAGCTTCCACCAGGTGGACATGGACAACAAGAATTTCCAGATGAGCCTGTACGCCACCGGCAGCCGGTACGAAGACGGCGTCATTGAGAACGACCTCTACTATGAAGAGGACGGCTACCAATTCTTTACTTCCGACTTTACCCCGAACGGCTTTGACAGCCTGCGCGACAGCTTTATCGGCAGCTACCGCACCGAACGCAATCCATTGGTGGTGGAGACCGGCGTGTGCGGCGGCTCTTTCGAAAAGGGCGGCAATCATTGCGGCGTCCTGCAAAAGGTCATCACCCTTCAGCCCGGCGAGGAAACCCGCCTCCTGTTCCTCCTGGGCGAGGGCGGCATCGAAGCCGGCAAGAAAATGCGCCGGAAGTACACCCAGGCCAGAGCCGACGAGGACTTTGCCCGTCTGCAAAAATTCTGGGACGACAAGCTCAGCTGCTTACAGGTGTCCACCCCCAATGAGGGCATGAACACCGAGCTGAACATCTGGAACCTGTATCAGAGCGAGATCAACGTCATGTTCTCCCGGTTCACCTCCTTCATCGAGGTGGGCGGCAGAACGGGTCTCGGCTACCGGGACACCGCCCAGGACGCCATGACGATTCCCCATTCCAATCCCGACAAGTGCCGCGGCCGCATTATTGAGCTGCTGCGGGCGCTGACCAAGGAGGGCTACGGCCTGCACCTGTTTGAGCCTCGCTGGTTCGAGTCGGAGGAAAAGCCCCAGTCCTTCAAGTCCCCCACGGTGGTTCCCACCCCGGATAAGAGCCAGATCGTCCACGGTCTGAAGGATGCCTGCGCCGATGACGCCCTGTGGCTGGTGACCGCCATCGTCCAGTACATCCGGGAGACCGGCGACATGGCCTTTGCCCATCAGGTGGTGACCTACGCCGACGGCGGCGAGGGTACGGTCTACGAGCATATGAAGCGCATTCTGGACTTCTCCGCCCGGCAGGTGGGTATCAACGGCATCTGCAAGGGTCTGCGCGCCGACTGGAACGACTGCCTGAACCTAGGAGGCGGTGAAAGCGCCATGGTCAGCTTCCTGCACCACTGGGCGCTCCGGAACTTTATCGCCCTGGCCGAGCAGCTGGGGGAAACGAAGGATGCGGCCGAATACACAAAGATCGCCGAGCACGTCAAAAAAGTCAGCGAGTCCGTCCTCTGGGACGGCAAGTGGTACATCCGCGGCATCACCGCCGGAAACCGCAAGATCGGCACCCAGGCAGATACCGAAGGACGGGTACACATGGAGAGCAACACCTGGGCGGTGCTTTCCGGCGTTGCCGACCATGCGCATGGCATTTCCGCCATGGACAGCGTGGACGAGTACCTGTACACCCCCTACGGCCTGATGCTCAACGCCCCCTGCTTCACCACCCCCGACGACAGCATCGGCTTCGTCACCCGGGTGTATCCGGGTCTGAAGGAAAACGGCGCCGTTTTCAGCCATCCCAATCCCTGGGCATGGTGCGCCGAGGCCATTCTGGGGCGCGGCACCCGGGCGATGAAGTTCTACAACGCCCTGTGTCCGGCGCTGCAAAACGATATCATTGAGGTTCGCCAGTCCGAGCCTTACGCCTACTGCCAGTTCGTGGTGGGCAAGGATCACACCGCCTACGGCCGGGCGCGTCACCCCTTCATGACCGGCTCCTCCGGCTGGGCTTACTTCGCGGCCACCCAGTACATGCTGGGCATCCGTCCGGATTTCGACGGCATCACCGTGGATCCCTGCATCCCCGCCGACTGGAAGGAGTTTTCCGTCCGCCGGAAGTGGCGTGGCGCAGAATACCGCATCCATGTAACCAACCCTGACGCCGTGGAAAAGGGCGTCAGGAGCATCACCATGAACGGAAAGCAGGTGCGCAAGCTGCCCGTTCTGCCCGTTGGCACCGTCTGCGACGTGGAGGTCGTCATGGGCTAAGGCCATTACCCCGGTGGGGGCGCATGGTTTGGTCAATCGAAATTTATCCGGTAAAAAGCCGGGAGAGGAGAAAATCAAGATGATTAAATTTGGTACCGGTGGATGGCGGGCGATTATCGCAGACGAGTTCACCAAGGAAAATATCCGTCTGGTGGTAGCCGGCCTTTGCAAGCTGATGCTGCTGGAAGGACACGAGGGCAAGGAGATCTGTGTGGGCTATGACCGCCGTTTCCTGTCCAAGGAATCCGCCCACTGGGCGGCGGAGGTTCTGGCAGGCTATGGTTTCCACGTCTTTGTGGTTGCCCGTTCCTCCCCCACCCCGCTGATCATGTTCACCGTCAAGCAGATGCAGACCCCCTACGGTCTGGCGGTCACCGCCAGCCACAACCCCGCAATCTACAACGGCATCAAGGTCTTCACCGCCGGCGGCCGGGACGCCGATCAGGTCGTCACCGGAAAGATTGAGGCGCAGATTGCCCTCCTCAAGCCCGAGGACGTCAAGTCCATCGACTACGATCAGGCAAAGGATATGGGTCTGATCCGGGAGGGCTACCCCTTCAACGAGTACATCGACAGCATTCTGCAGGTGGTGGACACTAAGAAGATCAAGCGCGCCCACCTGCGCATCGCCATCGACCCCATGTACGGCGTCAGCCAGAGCAGCCTCAGGACCATTCTGCTGACCTGCCGGTGCGACGTGGACGTGATCCACGAGCAGCACGACACCCTCTTTGGCGGCAAAATGCCCGCCCCCAGCGCCGACACCCTGAAGCTGCTGAGCAACTACGTGGTGGACAACGGCTGCAATCTGGGCGTTGCCACCGACGGCGACGCCGACCGTCTGGGCGTTATCGACGAGAAGGGCGCGTTCCTCCATCCCAACACCCTGCTGGTTCTGCTTTACTACTACCTGCTGAAATACCGGGGCTGGTCCGGTCCCTGCGTGCGCAACAACTCCACCACCCACCTGCTGGATCGGGTGGCGAAGGACATGGGGCAGCAGTGCTACGAGGTTCCCGTGGGCTTTAAGTACATCTCCGCCAAGATGGCGCAGACCAACGCCGTCATCGGCGGCGAGTCCTCCGGCGGTCTGGCCGTCCGGGGTCACATCGCGGGCAAGGACGGCATTTACGCCGCCGCTCTGCTGGTGGAGATGCTGGCTGTCACCGGAAAGTCCGTGTCCCAGCTGTACCGGGAGATCACCGACAAGTATGGGATGCTGTATTACGAAGACGCCGCCTTCACCATGACCCAGGCGCGGAAGGCGGAGCTTCAGGAGAAGCTCTTCGTGAAGCTGGAGGTGCCGGACTTCGGAAACACCGTGGAGAAAATCAACCGCACCGACGGCTGCAAGGTCTACTTCACCGACGGAAGCTGGGTCATCTGCCGCTTCTCCGGCACGGAGCCGCTGCTTCGCATGGCCGCCGAGGGCGAAAGCCAGTCCCAGGCCAGAACCTACATCCGCATCTGGCGGGAAGCGCTTGGGCTGTAAATTCCACGAAAATCGGGCAGCTCTTGCGAGCTGCCCGTAAGTTTATCGGTTACAGCCGCAGCGGTTATTCGCTGCGGCTGTTCTTGTATTTTGGGGCGTTATGTGATAAAATGAGACCGTTAAACAGAATTTGCTGCGCAAGGCAGGAGATAAAATTATGGAACAGCTCGTCCAGAACGCGACAAAATTCATCAAAGAAGTTTTCCAAAACGATTTCAGCGGACACGACTTTTTTCATTCCATGCGTGTTTATCGAACCGCGATGAAAATTGCCCAGGCGGAACACGCCGACCTGGAAGTCGTGGCGCTGGCGGCGCTGCTCCATGACGTGGATGACCGGAAGCTTTCCCCGGCAACCGCCGAGAAAAAGGAGAATGCCGCCCGGTTCATGCGCGGTCAAAATGTACCGGAAGCCAAAATTTTGCAGGTATGCCAGATCATTGACGAGGTATCCTTCAAGGGGACGGATTCCGTCCGGCCGTCCACGCCGGAGGGGAAATGCGTGCAGGATGCCGACCGGCTGGATGCTCTGGGTGCCATCGGCATTGCCCGTACCTTTGCCTACGGCGGAAGCCATCACCGCGCCATCTACGACCCGGAATTGCCGCCCCGGACGGCAATGAACCAGGCGCAGTATTACAGCAGCAATTCTACATCCCTGAACCACTTTTACGAAAAGCTGTTCCTGCTGGAGGACATGATAAACACCGAAACCGGCAAGGCGATCGCGAGAAAGCGGACGCAGTACATGCAGGAATTTGTAGACGAATTTTTGAGTGAGTGGGACGGACTGGACAAATAACGTAACGAAAACCGGCGTGACCGCACAGGTCACGCCGATACGCTTTTATACGAGTTTTTAATAAAACGCTTAAAAGCGTTTTATTAGGCCGCAGAATTGCGGCCAGCGGCCACTGCCGCTAAAAACGAAGTCA
>ENA-OPCP01000022-OPCP01000022.1-human-gut-metagenome-genome-assembly--contig:-NODE-22-length-138517-cov-12.493406_pt1 | contig 138517 bp, 124 predicted proteins | sample MGYA00241563_ERZ501477 | MGnify/ENA primary metagenome ERZ501477 (study PRJEB25962, sample SAMEA2042572) | human gut metagenome | biome: human gut; feature: human-associated habitat; material... | reverse complement strand
GTTGAGTTCGAGCAGCGCCTCTTCGGACATCATGCTCTTGTCCCATACGGGGTCGAACGTGAGGATGACGTTGACCTCCCTGACCCCGTCGACCTTGGCTACCTGCCGATTGACGTCCTCGACGAGTTGTTCGGCCATCGGGCAGTTGGGGGCCGTGAGCGTCATGCGGATCGTGGCCGTGCCGTCGGGCGTGTAGTCGATTTCGTAAACGAGCCCCAGATCGTATATGCTCACCGGAATCTCGGGGTCGTATATGTTTTTCAGCGTCAGGACGATCTCTTTCTCGACCTGGAGAATCTCTTCGGGTGTCATCGTTCAGTCGTTTTTGCTCGCGTACGCCAGTGCGTAGAGCCGCATCTGTCTGACCATCGCGGCCAGCCCGTTGGCCCGCGTGGGCGAGAGGTTGGCCGTCAGGCCGATGGCGTCGATGAAATAAAGGTCCGTGTCGAGCACCTCCTGCGGCGTGCGTCCGTTCAGTACGCGGATAAGCAACGCGATGATGCCCTTGGTTATTATGGCGTCGCTGTCGGCCGTGAAGAAAATCCGTCCGCCGTCCGTCCGTGCGTCGATCCACACGCGCGACTGGCATCCCTCGATGAGATACTGTCCGGTGCGGTGTTCCGGAGCGATGGCCGGGAGCGAGTCGCTCAGGCCGATGAGGTAGTCGTATTTGTCGAGCCAGTCGTCGAATACCGAGAACTCCCCGATGATCTCCTCCTGTATCTTGTCCATATCTTTTGCTTTAAATCCTTACAAATCTATTATTTCCGGCAGTACTTCGCCTTCCGATGCCGCAGGCTCGGTGATCTCCAGCATACGTGCCACGGTCGGAGCCACGGCTGTCATGTCCACGCGGCGCTTTATGCGCTGCGGCCCGACGCTGACGCCGTAGAATACCAGCGGCACCTGCGTGTCGTAGCCGTACATCGACCCCGACGACGACCAGCAGCGCTCCTGTTCCTCGATCCAGCCGGGCATCAGGTTCAGGATGACGTCGCCCGAACGGCGGGGGTAGAAGCTGTTCTGCATCTTGCGGGCATAGCCGCTCCCGAAGTAGCTCGTACGCATGGCCGTCGCCGAGAGAGCGTGCGATACGCCCCGGAACTGCATGGCGAAGATCGCCACCTCGTTCTGTACCTCGGCCAGGTCGAGCCCCCGCTCGTAGATCAGGTTGTGGTTCAGGTAGACGCATTTGTCCTCGTACTCCAGCACCCAGTCGCCCATGCCGTAGCGGACGTTGAGGAAGCCGTTGACGATCACCTCGAACTGGCGGGTGTTGAACCGGTCGCTCTCTTCGTGCCCCGTGTCGAAAGAAGGGCTGGTGCCGTGGTCGGAGGTGAAGACGACGAGCACCTCACCGTTTCTGACCTGGGCGAAGACGAAGGTCAGAAAATCGGCCAGGTCGCGATCCAGGCGGTAGTACATGTCCTCGACCTCGACCGACTCGGGGCCGTAGGCCTCGCTGATGCGGCGCGGCGTGTCGAGGCAGATGTTCAGCAGGTCGGGCGTCGCGTCGTCGCCGAGTTTGAACTGGGCGATAGCCTGCTTGGCAAAGCCCAGCACGGCGGTGTTGCCCGCCGGGGTGTAGAGCATTTTGTCGTAGTCCGACGTGAGTTTCAGGCGCCCTTCGCCCGGCTCGTCTTTGTCTTTCCTGCTTTTGCCCGTGAGAACGATGTCCCAGTTGCGGGTGTTGAGGTAGCGTCCCTTTTCGTAGAGCGTGCGCCACTCGGGGGCGATGTATGAGAGGTTGTAGCGTTCGCGGTTGCTGCGGGCGACCCATTCGGGTACTTCGGGGGCGTAATAGGGCGACGTTTCCCAGCCGCAGCGCGCCGAATCGAGCCAGAAGGCCCCGCCCCCGTGCCCGGCCATGATGATGGCCGACATCGCCTCGGTGGCAACCGAGACGGCTTTGGCTCCGGGTTCGTGTTGCAGGAGCGCCTCGGCGAGCGTCGGGGCTATCAGGTTGTAGGGCCCCGGGCCCTTGCGCCCGGCGATCAGTTCCACGGCGTTGTTTTCGACGTAGTCGCGCCAGCGGGCGCCGATTACGCCGTGCGTCGAAGGCATGGCGCCCGTGGTGAGCGTGGCGAGCGATACGGGCGTCGTGGTCTGCTGGTAGTCGTAGCGGCTGTCGGCGAAGACCGTGCCCCCGTCCAGCAGGCGCCTGAGCCCGCCTTCGCCGTAGTTGTCGGCATACCGGCCGAGGTCTTCGGCGCGCATCGAGCCTACGACGATGTTGACGACCAGGCGGGGGCGTGCCGCCGCGGCTTCGAATGCCGCCAGGGCGGCTATGGCAAGTAAAATGATCCTGTGCTTCATTGCGTGTGTGTGATTGGCCGCAAATTTACGAATTTATTTCGATACATCTGCGGAAATATTCCTCCTCGGCCTGAAAATCGACCTGCGGCAGTGCCGCGATCTCGCCTATCCTGCGGCGGCAGAACTCCCGGTAGGCCTCGCTGCGGGGGTTGCGGGGACGGTGCGCCGCCGCGACGACGATGTGCCGCACGTCGGGGAGCAGACGTCGTGCCTCGTCCGAGAGCACTGCGGGGATGAATTTTTCCCAGACGTATTGTATGGCCTGCGCCGAGGGGTGCACCAGGTCGTCGGCGTAGAAACGGTAGTCGCGCAGGTCGTCGTTGAGCACTTCGTAGGCCGGGAAGTAGTGGACGGCGGCGTGCGCCGCGGCCAGCTCTTCGGCCGCCAGGCGGAGCGTGGCCTTGCTTACGGCGTTGCCCTCCAGTCCGTCGCCGAGGTGCCGCACGGGGCTGACCGTGAGGATGACCTCTTTCCCGGCGAGCGGTCCGGCGAGCAGGGCTGAAAATGCCCCGGTGATCTCCGCGACGCCCAGCCTGCGCCGTACGAATTCGGTCGCGGGCTGCCGGTGGCAGTTGGCCACCACCTGCCCGTTGTGTTCGTAGACCCATGCCGTGCCCAGGGTCAGCAATACCCGGTCGGCACGGCGCAGGGCTTCGGCGCCTGCCTTGCGGGCGGCGTTCATCGCAGCCAGCGCCTCGTCGGGCGACGCGGCCGAGAGAGAGCCGTGGAACCCGTAGTGGAACCACAGTTCGCCGTCGAAGTCCAGCTCGGAATGCTGTACGGGCGCCTCGTCCGCATAGCTGCGCAGCGCGGCGGCGATGGAGAGGGGGTTGAACAGGATGCCCGTGGGGTTTGTGACGATGCGGAACCGGGCTTCGGCGAGCCGTCCCGCGATGTGTTCGGCGAAGCAGGAACCGAGGGCCAGGATGCGGTTCCCGTATCCGATTTTCACCCCGAGGGGCGCAATGTCGATTTCGGTGCGGAATTTCATAGGGCAAAAGTACAAATTTTATATCTTTGCCGTATGATCCTGCATGCAAACTGCAAAATAAATCTGGGGCTGGATGTCCTGCGCCGCCGTGAGGACGGCTATCACGAGTTGTCGACCGTGATGTTCCCCGTGCGGGGACTGTACGACGTGGTCGGGGTGACGCGCACGGCCGTGCCCGGCGTGCGGTTCCTCTCCGAAGGGCTGGCGGTGGATTGCGCCCCCGGGGAGAACATCTGCGTCAAGGCATTCCAGCTGATGCGGGAGCGCTACGGCGTGGACGGCGTGGAGATACGCCTCGACAAACGGGTGCCTTTCGGTGCCGGGCTCGGGGGCGGTTCGTCCGACGGCACCGCCGTACTGCTGGCGCTCGACGGGCTTTTCGGCCTGCGTCTTGCCGAGGCGGAGTTGGTCGCCCTTGCCGCCGAGCTGGGTAGCGACACGGCTTTTTTCGTGCGCAATACCCCGCAGCTTTGCACCGGGAGGGGCGAGATCATGGAGCCTTACCCGCTCTGCCTGGCGGGAATGACGCTCGTTGTCGTGAAGCCCGACGTGGGCGTTTCGACGCGCGAGGCTTACGCAGGGGTACGTCCGCATGTGCCCGAAGTGCCCCTCGCGGAGCGCTTGCGGCGGCCTGTGGCGGAGTGGCAGGGTTTGGTGACCAACGATTTCGAACCGCATATCTTCGCGGCGCATCCTGCCATCCGCGAAGCCCGTGACAGCCTGCTTGCGGCCGGAGCGGTCTATGCCTCGATGTCGGGCAGCGGCTCGGCCGTGTTCGGGCTTTTTGCCGGGGCTGATGCCGGACGGCTGCGCCCGCGGTTCCCCTATGTTTTCGCTTTATAGCGCCGCTTGTCAGAATAATTCGTCGAAGATTGCCATCCCGGCTACGATCGCTACCAGCGTCGATACGATGCATGCGGTGGTAATCGCCATGCAGAGGATATACCTGACGGACGCCCCGGCCCAGCTTATGCGGAACAGGTTGCGCAGGATGACGATGTTGTAGACGGAAAGCGTGACCTTGGCGATACGGGACAGGATGTTCGCGACCAGGCTGTCCGGGGGAAGTTCGCACACCTGTGTCAGGATGGTGCCGGCGGAAAGCAGTATGATGTGCAGCGAAGCCAGGTAAAGCCCGATGTAGAAATACTCCATGTAGCGCAGTGACGAGCATTTGCGGAAAATCCATTTACAGGCCAGGGCCATGTAGGGGATCTTCAACATGGCGAGCAGTTCGAGGTGGTTGTTGAAGTAGTAATTCAGGAATTCGCTTATGTTCTGTAATATCGGATCGTCGTCTTCGGTCGAAAAGGAAAAATCCAGCAGTTTGACCTGGAACCAGTTCAGCAGCAGCAGGCAGATCGTGCAGACGAGCATCAGCAGCGTGAGCGGCGGGACGTATTTGCACTGCTTGCCCGCCAGGTATTCCCTGACGGTGGTCGTGGGGCGGATCAAAATGCTCCACAGGGTGCGTAGGATGCCGTAACGCACGACAGCGTCCTTTTCGCTGAAAATGCTGTCGCCGATAAAGATCGATACGGCCTCGTCGTAGAGCGACCGCCAGGTGATCCGTGTCGAGCCGTATTCCTGCCCGCAGCGGGGGCAGTATCGGCCGTCTACCTGTGTGCCGCAGTTAAGGCAGGTGCGGGACGTTTCGGGTGAATTCATCTCTTGCGTGTCTGTCCGCCCTTGCCCGATACGCACAGGCAAAAGCGGTATAAATTATATTTTCGGAATCGGCCGCATACCCCGAACGACGGGCGGCGCCTTTATTGCCTTTCGGGTTGTCCCGCCGCCGGGGCAGTTGCGTTTTCCTCTTCATCGGGCGTGGCGTCCGCTTCGCCTTTGCGATCCTCTGAGTCGACCGAAAACACATCCATGATCCCGTCCAGGATGTCGTTCAGCGCGCCTTCTCCCGGCTGCGCCCCTTCGACCTGTTCGGTCATGGCGTCCCTGTTGCGGATATTGAGTTCCTCCTTGAACTTTTCGGGGGCGACCAGATAATAGATGCCCAGCGACAGCGTCAACAGGCCCAGGGCTGCGAAAAAGGCATAGACATATTGCAGCATGTCGACCAGCAGCGTGCGCAGGACGGCGCCTTTCTTCTTCAGTCCGAACAGTTTCCAGAATACGAATCCCGTATAGATGAAAACGGGCAGCATCTGCATGTAGAAGGAACTGTACCACGGGATGAACAGTTCGGCGGGCAGCGCGAGGATCATCAGCGTGATTTCGAACACCGACAGAAAGATGCCTATGTAGAGGTATTCCACATATTTGAGGTCGGAGCGCCTGCGGAACACGGTTTTCATCGCCAGTGCATAGAACGGCAGCATCAGCAGCATGTTGGCCGCCGGGTGCAGCGTGGCGTAGTCGTAGTAGGAACAGATAAGCCACCGGAACAAGGGGTAGTCGGCCCGGGCCGTAGGGGTGAACTCCTTGCCCACGAGGGCGAACACGACGGCGTAGAAAGTGGAGAGCATGAGCAGGATCGCCACCGGGTTGAAATATTTGCGGCGGTGCCCCAGGATGAACTCCGAGACCGAGGCATAGGGGTGTATCAGGATCGCCAGCCATGTCATCACGGCGCCCTTGCGCATGTTGATGCCCCGCAGGCCGTACGCTTCGTCGCCGATGAAGGTCGAGCTGACGCTCTCCGCCAGCGACGCCCAGGTCAGCCGGTCGGTCGTCGTGCGTTGTCCGCATGCCGGACAGTAATTATGGTCGATTTCGTAGCCGCAGTTACGGCAGAGTTGGTGTTTGGGCATATTCGTTCTGTTATACTGCTGTCGGGATTGCGTAAAAGATGCAGCATCCCACGGTCGGGATCAGTGGCAGCAGTACCCCGGTGATGCCGTATGAGACCGGCAGGTTGCCTGCCGTGCGGAAGGCCGCGCCCGCAGGTTTTGTCCCTTATTTTGCCGTTTCTCCGGCTGTGCAGCAGGGGATCGCCATCTTTTCGATGCGGTGCTCGTGGCGTCCGCCTTCGAACTGGGCAGAGAAATAGGCGTCGAGCATCGCCACGGCTTCGTCGTTGGAGATGAAGCGCGCCGGGAAGACGATGATGTTGGCGTTGTTGTGGCGGCGGATGAGCGACGCGATTTCGGGCTCCCAGGCCAGGCCGGCGCGGATGCCCTGGTGCTTGTTGAGGGTCATCGTCATCCCTTCGCCCGAGCCGCAGAGGGCGATGCCGCGTTCCAGTTCGCCGTTTTCGATCGCCTCGGCCAGCGGATGCGCGAAGTCTGCATAGTCGACGCTGTCGGGCGAATGCGTGCCGAAATCGAGCACCTCGTAACCCATGGCGTCGAGGTAACCTACCAGGAATTCTTTCATTTCATAGCCTGCGTGGTCGCTGGCAATACCTATTTTATTCATCGTATTTTGGTTTTGTATCGTATACGGTTTCTATTCTACAAATATAAGGAGAACTCGCAAAAAAACGGCAAAATTTGGATAAATAAAGTAAGTGTTTGGTATTGAGGAGAGTTAAGCCAAATTCTTCTATACCTTTCCAAATCGCTAAAATGCAGGATAATGAAAGGTTAAGAGAAAGATTTGCTACTTATCCGTTGCCTTTTTTAGCCCCGGATAATCCGGCAAAATAACGCTTGACCACCTGCGGTTTTACCGTTCACCATGCAAAGAACCCTATATTTTGCCCGTAAAGATAACCGTTTTTTTCCGTTTTTCATGGAAATACAGGTTATGTTACCGGCATCCGGGGTTTTATTCTTTGTTCCGCTATAATTTTCATAACTGTAAATAACTCTATATCAAGTAATTTTGCAACATAAAAAATAGAGTTATGAAACAGACGGATGTAACGGTTACGTTCTACCTTAAAAAGAGCGAAATGAATGACGAGGGACATTGCCCGGTCATGGCGAAACTTGTTGTCGGCAAATTTTCAGAAGCGGCTTTTAGTGCGAAAATGTCCGTACCCGCTGCACTGTGGGCATCCGGACGTGCCACGGGTAAAAGTAACGCCGCGCGGGAAATCAACCGGCAACTGGACGATTTGCGAGCTTCAGCCATTTCCATTTATGACGAACTGTCAGCCACCCGTGAGAATGTAACGGCTGAAGAAATAAGGAATCTGTTGTTGGGGACGGCTTTCGGGCAGGAAACCCTGTTGGGCTATTTCCGGACGTTCATCGAACATTTCGAGAAGCGTGTCGGCGTAAACCGGGAAAAGGGAACAGCGCAATCTTACCGCTATGCTTGTAACTGTGTGGCTGCTTTCATCCAGGAGAAATACAAGTTGTCGGATGTTCCTTTCACGGCCCTGAACCGTTCATTCATCGACAACTATGACCTCTACCTACGCACGGAGCGCCGCTTTGCCCTGGGAACTATCGTGTTGCTTGTCACACGGTTGAACACGATTGTCGGGGAAGCCATCGCGGAAGGGATTATCACAGCCGACCCGTTCGCGGGGTATGAAGCCGAACATCCCGAGCGGGAACAGAAATACCTTACCGCCGTGGAGTTACAACGGCTGATGACCACACCCCTGCACGACCCGAAACTCTACCATATCCGCGACCTGTTCCTCTTCTCCTGCTACACGGGTATCCCTTACGGGGACATGTGCCGCCTGACGACGGAGGATCTGGAAGTGGCCGAGGACGGTGAGGTATGGATCAAGACCGCCCGCAAGAAGACGAAAATCGACTATGAAGTGCCGTTGCTCGACATACCGTTGCTCATCCTCGACAAGTACCGGGATATGGCCCCGGAAGGAAAACTGCTGCCGATGTACAGCAACAACGAACTCAACCGGACGCTGAAACGTATTGCCGCCATTTGCGGAATTGAACGGAAGCTCGTCTTTCACTGCGGACGCCATACCTACGCCACCGAGATCACGCTTTCGCATGGTGTCCCACTTGAAACCGTCAGTAAAATGCTGGGGCATAGCCGCATTTCCACGACGCAGATTTACGCCAAAGTGACCGATGACAAGATCGACATGGATACCCGGTCTTTAGAGGAAAAGATTGCCGGCCGCTTCTCGGTAGCTATTTAATCTATCATTGACAATCAAATTCACAACGATTATGGAAACGAATAATAAAGAGATAAAACGCCGCAGCACGTTCTCCCTGCTGTTCTACATCAACCGCACGAAAGTCCGCAAGGACGGAACATGTAAATTGTTATGCAAGGTAAGCATCGATGCCAAGTCGGCCCCGATCAATATCAACGCGTTTGTCGATCCATCGCTTTGGAATCCGGAAACCAAAAGGGCGAACGGACGAAGCGAGAACGCCCGAACGGTAAACCTGGCAATAGAGAAACTGACCGAAAAAATCACCGGACATTACCGCCATATTCGTAAAAGCCTCGGTTTCGTGACGGCCGAGCTGGTCAAAAACGCCGTGGAAGGAATCGGGCAGAGACCGTTCACCCTCCTTGCCTTGTTCCGCGAGCATAACGAGGAGTTCCGCAAGCGTGTCGGCATGGATCGCAAGGAAGAAACCTATGAAAGTTACGAGAACTCCTATAATATTTTAGCCTCCTTCGTGAAAAAAAGGAAGGAAAAGGAGGATGTAGCGTTGCGGAGCCTTGACCGGGAGTTCTACGATGATTTTGAAATATTCCTGCGTACAGATCGTGAAATGAAACCCAAGACAGTACACGAGCATCTTTACCGGTTGAAGAAAATGACCAAGCGGGCTGTCAGTCAGGGTACACTCCGGCGCGACCCTTACGGGAAGCTGCACCCGGAACTGCCCCGGCGCAAGAGCCGCCATTTGAAACTCGAAGACCTCAAAAAACTGATGGAAACTCCCGTCGATAAACCCAACCTCCAGCGGGTGCGGGACTGGTTTCTCTTCGCTACCTTCACGGGGTTGTCCTACGCCGACCTGAAACGCTTGTCCGAAAAAGACATCACGCAGTCGGACGACGGAACGTACTGGATACACATCCGGCGCCAGAAGACCGAAACGCCCTCGGCCATCCGCCTGCTGAACGTGCCGTTGCAGATCATCGAGAAATACCGCCACGAGCGTAAAAGCGACAGGATTTTCAACCTCTATTGCCGGGGGTATCTCATCAAGCTCACCAGAGAACTGGGACGGACATACGGCTTCGACATGACCTTTCACAAGGCGAGGCACAATTTCGGGACACATATCACGCTCTCGTTGGGTGTGCCTATCGAAACTGTCAGCCGCATGATGGGACACAAGAGCATTTCCACCACGCAGATTTACGCCAAAGTGACCGACCGCAAGGTGGACGAGGACATGAAACGGCTGAAAGAACAGACCAAAGGCCGGAAAATAAATCTCTACGAGGAGGACGAACCGGAAACGGCAGATATTATAACGGTAAACGGTTGAACAGTATAACAAAAATTGATAAATTTGTATGACTATGACGACAAGAGAACCTATCAGCATTGAAAACGGGCGGGTGGAAATCCACGCGCCGGAGAACCGTGTATGGCTCACGCGCCACCAGATTGCCGACCTGTTCGGAGTCTTCGTTCCTGCCGTGGGGAGCAACATCCGCTCCATACTCAAAAGCGGCATACTCCGTGAGGAGAGGGTTTACCGCCGGGAGCGCAACCGTGACGGCGGTATTGTCGAGCTGTATTCGCTCGAAATGATCGCCGCGCTGGCTTTCCGCTTAAAATCCGGGAATGCAGAAGCCTTCCGACGGTGGCTTGTCCGAAGGGCCACGACGACCGCCGTCGTCTGGCAGCTCCCCGGCATGAACACGATATTGAACTGAAAAAGAAGAACGGCCAACGTTTTGGCCGTTCTTCTTTTATACCCATTCCTGTCCCCCGATACATTTCTTCCGGGAATCTTCCAGGAATTTCTGTATCTCGGATTCCATGTATAGTACCTTGCCCTGAATCAAATAATAGGGAATGATCCGCGCCGTGCGGTATTCCTGCAATGTACGCCTGCTGATTTTCAGCAGCCGGGACAATTCCTCGTCGGTGATGAACCGCTCTCCCTTGAGTGTCCGGCCTCCGGAGGATTCCAGTTTATCCAGTGCCTTGCCGGCCTTTTCCAAACGCCGGAAGAGATCCGCCACACGCGGATCGTGCTTGTCGATGAAATAATGGCTCATAACGCGGCGGTATTAGGATAGTGCGACGATTGCAGCAGTTTCCCGACATCTTCCGGTTTGTAGAAGATTTTGTGACGGATGCGGCTGAAAGGCAGCAACCCTTTCTCCCGGTAGGTTTGCAGGGTACGTTTCGATATACCCAGCACGTCACAGACATCCTGGTTGTCCAGCCATTTTTTCAAACTCACGTCCTCTTGCCTACGGCATAACGCCTCGGCTTTTCTTTCAATGGCTTCCACGTGCCCTGCCAGCGCGTCGAAAGCCTTCACGTCCATACTTATTATTTCCATGTTCTGTTTCATTTTTTGTTTCCCGGATGCCCAAAAGTACACAAATGGACAGTATCTTGTTATCAGCCAGTGGCATATGGACGTATCCGTCTTAAAAGTGGCAGCGAGTGGCGCCACGTCCGGCGGAAACGATCCTCCGCCGATACGGGATCGGCACGCTCCGATACGCCAATCGCCCGTGAAAGGAAATGTTCGCGGGCGATTTATCATTCCATGCAGGGTGAGCCGTGAACCGACTTTCGCGAGCGTTCACGGCATATCGTTTTCTCCCCGTTTCTCTCCCATAACCTTTTCCTCTCTTTTTTTTCATGCCGCGGAGCGCGGTATGGAAATCTGTTGTCAGTAGCAAAGGTAGTTACGGGGCTCACGCTGCTGCAAGATCGGGCCGCGGGGCGGTTTGCCGCAAAATCTCCCTCTTCCCCTGCGGGCGAGCGTATTTTCCGACAAAATCTTGCAGCAGCTATCCCCGACACCTTTTGATGCTACCGAAACAGATTCCATCCATACCGGCTCCGCTACGGCATAAAAAAAAAGTCAAAGGTTATGAGAAACGAAGAGAAAAATAAATGGAAACAGAAATCCTCCAACCTTCCACTTGGCATAAAGGCAAAGGTCGGGTTGGCGGTAAAGGTCGGGGCGGTGGCTTTGGGCTTCCACGTGTGGGGTATCGACTTTATTTGGGTCGTTTTGGGCTTCACGTTCTGTTATGACATCCTGCGGGGCATTTTCTCCTGCCTTGTTTCTCTCGTGGCTCTAACCGGCTTTTTCTATTTCCTATTCACTCACATCTTCTAAATTATTACAGGTATGACAAAGTACATTTCATTATTCGGAACGACTACCACGGACACGCAGGTGCAGGTAGTCAAGGAAAACCAGGTAATCATCGGTATCGGTGCGGGTGCAAGCAGAAAGCGTTACGTCGTTTACAAGGTGGAACACACCGCCCGTGGCTACGTGTACCACATGGTCGATACCGAAACAAAGGAAATCAGCCAAACGGACATTCTGCGACCCCTCTCGCAAACATTCGGTATCGGCAGGTACTACGACGACGTGAACCCCGAGTTCATGGACGCTTTCGAGGTGGCTTTGCTCGTGGGGCAGGCGGAAGAGCAAGCCACGGCGCAGGCCATCGCCGCCGCCAAAGAGAAAGCCGAGCATGACCGCATAGCGGAAATAGGAGCGCAGAGGTTACGCCGCATCATGCCCGAAGGGGTGCAGGGCGTAATCATCGCCGAACTCAACGAAACGGAATACACTGACCCCTCTTACGAGTGTTCGACCACCCGAAGCGTGCGTACCGTCATTCTCGGCTTTTCGGCCACCTCCCGCAACGGCTTCGGGGAGTTGAGAAAGGCGGCGGCCAATTTCCCGCAAACGGCGCACCTCTCCGAATACGACCCCAAGAACGAACACCGCTATCCCGTTTTCACGCTCGGCAAAAGTCCGAAATACGGGTGGAGTGTCTGCAAACTGACCCACTACACCCGTGAAGGGTACATCGACAGGCTGGCATATATTGCAGGAAACGAGGAGAATATATGTCTGCCCGAGCCGAAAGACGAAAAACGGGCGGAACGCACTGAAACGAGCGTGCAAGGCGGGTTTATCATCGTGGACTATTCCGAGAAGGCGATAGCCGTATTCGGGGACACCAAGCCCGTCAAGGACGCCCTTCACGCACTCGGGGGACGCTTCAACGCACGGCTGACACATGACGGGCAGAAGAGAGCGGGATGGATTTTCCAAAAGACCAAAGAGGACGAGGTGCGACGGCTTCTCGGAAAGGACGAATAAATGTTGAACACGGGGCGGCTCGCCGCCCCACAATACCAAAAAATCATGGCACAAGGAACAGATTATTTCAAACTGACGATACAGAACTATCTCGACGCACGGGCACGGGAGGACGAACTTTTCGCACCCCGATACGCCAACCCGAAAAAGAACATTGACGATTGCTGCACTTTCATCATCAACCAAGTACGGCAGAGCGGTTGCAACGGGTTTGCCGATGAGGAAATATACTCTATGGCACTCCACTATTACGACGAGGAGGACATCGACATCGGCAAACCCGTCAGTTGCAAGGTAGTGGTCAATCACACCGTCGAACTGACCGAGGAGGAAAAAGCCGAGGCACAGCGGAACGCCATACGGAAGGCCGAGAGCGAAGCCTACGCCAAGTTGGCGAAAGCCAAGTCCAAACCCAAGAAAATCGAAGATAACAAACTAATGCCCAGTCTATTTTAGTTATGAAACCGAGAACAAAATTCCAACAGAGCGTCGGGGCGGCAAGCAAACACCTGCCGCCGCTTACCCCCGCACAAATCGAATGGGGGTACAAGAACTGCATCGAGCATATCGGACGCCGCACGCCGAAAGGACTTATCACCTGCACCGAGTGCGGCCACACGTGGCAGAGCGAAAACGGAGAACTCACGGACAATCTGTTAGGGTGCGAGTGTCCGCACTGCCACACCACGCTGAAAGTGGAAACCACCCTGCGCCGCAAGTTCAACGATTACGAGTATTTGTGCATCGTAACCCGCTGCAAGGGTTTTCAAGTCCTGCGCTTCGTCTATATCGAGTGTTGGGCGAAAGTGGGACAGACGCCCGTTTACACCCATATCGAAGCCGTACAGCGGTGGATTGCCCCCGACGGACGCTCCGCAACCTTCGCACGGCTGCGCCCGATGGGCTTCTTCGTTCACGGGTGGAGTTGGTCGAGCGTATTGGAACTGCGGGCGGAGAACGACGGGAAATACAACATCACGCCCACACGCATCTATCCCCGACAACGGCTTATCCCCGAACTGCGCCGAAGCGGCTACGGCAAACAACTCCCCGATGTAACCCCTTTCGACCTTATCCACCTGCTGCTCTCGGAGAACAAGGCCGAAACGCTGCTTAAAGCGGGACAAACGGCACTCGTGCGATTTTTCGCCCGTTCCTCCCGCAATATCGCAGACTATTGGCCGGCCATCCGTATCGCCATCCGTAACGGGTACGCTATCGGGAAACCGACGGAATGGTGCGACTACATCGACCTGCTGCGATTTTTCGGGAAAGACCTGCATAACGCCCATTTCGTGTGTCCCGCAGACCTGCCCGCAGCGCATGACCTCTACATGGCAAAAAAACGGCGGCACATGCAAATGGAACGGCGGCAGGAGGAACGGCGCAAGGCGTTGGAACAGGAAGCCTCGTTTGTCAAAGCCAAAGGGCGGTTTTTCGGAGTGGAGTTTTCCGACGGGGAAATCTGCATCAAGGTATTGGACAGCGTTGAAGCCATACGGCAGGAGGGCGAGGCCATGCACCACTGCGTGTTTACCAACGAATACTATCTGAAAGCCGACTCGCTCATACTCTCGGCCACAATCGACGGCAAACGTATCGAAACGATAGAGGTGTCCCTAAAACGCATGGAGGTCGTGCAGAGCCGTGGCGTGTGTAACAAGAATACCCCATACCACGGGCAAATACTGAAACTGATGAAGGGGAACATGTCCCTTATACGGAAACGAATGACAGCATAAAAATCGGGGCGGCGAAAGCCGCCCGCAAAAACAAAATAGAATGAACCAAATAGCATATAAATTCGTGTCGTGGGATGTTCCCGCACTCGAAAGCCTTGCAGGCTCAAAAGCGTACATATTACGCAAACGGCTCAATGACGGGGGAACGCTCACCCGTGAGGAGAAAGACTGGATTACCCGTGAGGTAAACCATAACACCTATTTCAAGGACTCCATTCCGCTTTTAGGGTATCGTTTCAACTTTGTCGATGTACTGAAAACATTCGTGGTAAAGCAGTACGGGCATTACACGGAATACAAGGGCGTGGACAAGACGAGCATACGCTCCATGTTGTACGGCAGAGTGGAAAGGATTGTCGAATTATAAAATCGGGGCGGCGAAAGCCGCCCTACAAAAAAAACATAACAATGAAAATCATCTATAAAAGCTACATGGCACGCCCGCTCAAACCCTTCGGGGAGTGGGATTGGGAAGTTCGGGAAGCAGTCAAGACGGCCCTTGCGCTCGTCGAGGGGAAAAACGGGTTCAGAACCCATTCCGAGATATGGCGAAGGTGCAACCTCGTCATTACCGTGGGACACAACATCTACACCACGAGTATCGAGATACGACCACCCGAGCAGGACGTGATACGCCGCAGGAGCAACTGGCATAACGGCTACGCCTACTACTGCAACGGCGTGTTCTGGGCGAACATGAGCAGGGTTAAAGTGGAACTTGTCTGATTAAAAAATTTCGGGGCGGCAAAAGCCGCCCGTAAAAAGCGAGAATATGAAAACGAATGAAGTAAACAAGGAAATCTCCTATGAAACGCTGCTCGTAACCTTCGGCGAGGGTATCGGGCGGCTCGACACCATGTTCGACGACCCGCAGGTGTGGGGCGTTGCCACGCTGAAGCAGTGGATCGACGGGTATGAAACTACGCGCTTCACCGAAATCGACGACCGAACGGCGGTTATCACATCCGAATACAACATGGACAGCGTGAAGGAATGGCTGCAAAAGAACACACCGATTATCAACCTGGAAAAACGATAAAATCATGCGCAAGTACAAATTATTCATCGGCTACCGGCTGCTGGGAGAGTTTTCCGGTATATGGGAAGCCAAAAATTTCGCCGCTGAAAGCGGCATGAGCGGAATTTTCTCACTCGTGGGAGAAAATTACCGGGACAGTTGGTACGAACCCCAAAAACAGGACAAGAATGGAAACAAAGATTAAAGACATCACGGGAGTGGAAATAACCGTTACCGACTTAAAAGAAGCGGTACGCCAATGCCGGGAGTGCCTCGCAAGTCCCTACCTGATGCCCTCGGGGCATACCGTGGGGGAAAACCATGCCTACATGTTGCGGCAACTGCTCGCCCTGCAAAGGCGGAAACGGGAACACGGCAGGCAACGGCCGTGAAAATACGACGCGAAAAAATCGGACGATAACAACCGTCCGATTTTTTTGTTTCCCGTCAATCGACCGCCGTATGGTCGCCCAGCTTCCCGTGCAGTTCACGCCCGATATGTCCGGCAATGCCACGGGGAGAAATTTCAGAGATTGAACCCCACCCGCCATGCGTGTATATGCACGTCTTGAGCGGTTCGGTACGGGAAAGGTAGAACAGATAGCCGTTGCGGAGCAGGATGCTCACAAACACCGAGCCGACCTCGATGTCGGCGATCTCGTCAAAACGTATCTTCCCGTCATTGTATAATACTGCCGTACCATCCGCATCGGGAATGACGAACAGATCGTCTTCCATGACAATCCCGTGCAACTCGATTAGCGACCCCAGGCATTCACTCGCCGATACCCGGTCGTAATCACCCTTTACCTCATTTGTCGATTTCGTTTCCATATCGCTTTTCTTTAGGTTCAGACAAATACCATACGAAAAAGGCGTGAGAATACGTTAAATACCGGCATTGAGGTACAGCCAAGCACCCATCCACTCGATAGATAATTTCTCCCCACGCCGCTATCGCATACGCTTGACGCATATAGACACGACGATGAAGAAGAGAACTACCCATTATTTTGCGAGCGGATTAAAATTTGGCTGTTTTCAATGCCCCACCATAATGTGTTCCTTCCGTATGTAAATCGCCCGGCAGCACGCCGCCGGAGGATTCGATTGCAAATATAACGATTTCATCCGGGTATCGGCGACAACACGTGCGATTTTTAACAACCTTCCTGCCAAAGAACTACCCGCCGTCCTACAATTTCGGCCCCCGGGCGGGTTTGCGGGGCGCGACCTTCGGCTGCGCCTTCTTCTCCCTGGGCGGTTCGACGATCCGCAGTTTGAGTTTCTCCGTCTTACGGTCGTAACGCACCTCGCAGCAGTCAATCTCACCCGCAACCGACGTCCACACGTTGTTCACACGCACCGCGCCGCCCGAGTAGAGGGTCTTGTATTGTTCGTATTCGAGCGGCTGCCGCAATTTCGCGTCCACCTGACGGTGGAACGAATAGATATTACGTCCCTTTGCTATCTCGTCGGGAACGTAAACCCGCAACTCGGGATGGGCGGCCTCGGCATAGAGGCACATATCCGCCGTGCGAAGCTCCCTCGGAACCCACTGGATCATCCTCGGGTCGCCCCGCACGGCCGTATCGGCCACGAGCGGCGTGATGGCCGTCTGGGGAATGTCGTACAGCACCCCCGCATCCTTGCGAACGGCCTCCAACGCCACCTCCTCCGTTACAAGCCGGCGGTTCAGGTGCAGGACACTCATCAACCGGTGTATCTGCTGCGGGTCGTCCTGCTCGCGGAACACCTGCAAGACCAGGGCGGGGTCGCTCAACGCGCTGATAACCGAGAAATCGGTTTTGTCCTTCCCGTAGGTACGCTCGAAAGCCTCCCGGCTCATCTCCGGCGTCCGGGCTTCGCGGGGGACGCCTTTCAGGTTTTGCGGGTTCTCCCGCACCAGGCTCATGTATAGATCCGGGCTTTTCATGCTCTCGGGCAGGTGGGCGATGGCATAGGGACTGCGCCGTATGGCCTCCATGCACAACTCCGGCGTTTTCCACTTCTCGGGGACATATTGCAGGTAGCTCCCGTCGTGCCCGACGGCCCGGCGGCACATCTCCTCGTTCTTGGCGTGGTCGGGAAGGTTGTAGAACAGCTCCGGCTCCAGGGCGAAAATTTCCCGGGCCACCCTCGGCGTAAGGAACCAGGGGTTCATGTTCTCCAAAAAATCGAAGGTCTTATCGTAATTCGTGCAATAGAACCCCAACACTTTCAGGTGTATCTCCTCGAAGGGGATATAGCGGAGGACACGCAGGTCGTCGGTACGGGCCAACGCCCGGTTGCAGACCTCCGGCGTGAGCTGTTCGGGGTTGAAAAAGCGGATGGCCAGGGGATCGCGCTCCAGCGCCATCCCGCACAGACGGTCGGTTTTCAGATGCTTCGGAACGTACTCCAGCGCCAGGTAGTTCGAGGACACGGCGGCCTCGCAGACCCGTTCCGTGCGTAACTCCTCCGGCACTTCATGGAGCAGGATGCCGTCCCCGCTGACGGCACGCAGGCAGACTGCCTCCGTGCGCAGTTCCACCGGCACGAGCGAAAGGCAGGACGCATCCATTCCCACGCCGTGAAGGGCCAGTTCCCCGGTCATGACCTCCGGGGCAATGGAGGCGAAAATCTCGAACTTGTCCACGAACGACATCCCGAATTTTTTCAGCCCTTCCAGGCATATATCGGGATACGGAATGTAAGGGAGTATCTTGTAATCGGCACTGTCCACCGCTTTCAACGCCGCACGGCATATTTGCGGCGTCCTCAATTCCCCGGGAACGGCCTCCAGCACCAGGCCGTTGCGCTTCACGGCCGCCATGCACAGTTCGGGGGTCTTCAACCCCTCCGGAACGTAATACAGCGCGTAGCTGTTGCTATCGACGGCGGCACGGCACATTTTCGGTGTCTTCAGACGGTCAGGGACGAATTTCAGTGTTTCGCCCCGGTGGCCGGCCGCGGCAAGACAAAGTTCCGGCGTTTTCATCGCTTCGGGAACGAACTCGATGTTGAAAGCCGATTTCTTGATGGCGAAACGGCAGACTTCCGCCGTTTTCCGATCCTCGGGCAGCGTCTCGAAAAGGTTCTCACGCCACGGGTTCTCGTACACCCCCGTATCGAGATAGGCTATATCTATTCTCTCTTGCTCTGTCATGGTTTTCAGTATTTATGGAAAGCGCCCGGGTGACGGGCGCTTCTCTTGGTTAGACATATTCCGTTATCGTTCCGTTTCCTCCGTCCCGTTCTCGCTCTGGAACGTGAAGGAGGTCTTCACGACCTGACCCGTGTTGTCCTCGACATAGACGTCGATGGTCTGCTGGTCATCGCTGCGCGATGTGTAATAGAGGCGGAACACCTCACGGTCGAGCGGATAGCGGTCGTTGGGCAGGAACACCGTACCGTCGTCCATCCTCAACTCACCGCGCCCGTCGGGCTGGAAATAGCGGATCGTGTAACGCGCGCCGTCATATCTCCCCTCCCGCACGAGCGTGCAGCGGATTTCAGCGGTTTCACCAACGGAGATTCGCTTCTGAACGGGCATCGTTTCCAGAGAGAACGTGTACGCCTGCTGTATATCCAGCCCGTTGTCGCAGGATGCGCATAAAAGACCCAGGGCGGCGATCCAGACCGCCAAGGCCAATATCTTTTTCATCTTTTTCATGTCGCTTGCAAGTTTAATGGATTATGAATTTCACGCCCAGGCCGAACTGCGCGTGGAAATGTCCCGTTGTAGTGCCCCATAGGATACGCTCACGCCCCGTCAGTGAGAGGATAATCCTGTCGGTCAGGTACGCATCGACCTCCAGCGTGACGGCCCCGCCATAGAGGAAACGGTCGCGGTGGCGGAGCGTAGAGCCGTCATAGAGCCGCCTTTCGCCCCGGTTCACGCTCTCGTAACCGGCCAGCGCCGAGCCGCCGAGGTAGAAGAAAAAAGTCCTGGACGGGTCGGCGAGGAACTTGTAATAGTAACCGCCCTCGGCAGTGAACTGCACCACCGGGATACGTTCCGACTTGTAGGGGTAATAACGGTTCAGGAACTCCGCGCCGAACACCCACTTGTCGGCATTCTTCGCGTAGCGGCTCATGGCCAGCCCGAACCAGTAGCCCGTTTCGCTGCGGCTGTCCCGGGTATAGAAGCCGTCGGCCATGCCTCCCCGTATTTCCAGCCCGCGCATGGCGGGCAGGGCACGCTGGGCATGCGCCCCGTCCGAAAGGAGGAGGCATAACCCCAGCGTGAGAATGAATATCGCCCGTTTCATATCACTTTACCTTTAACTCGTTGATAACACGTGCGCGCACCAGGTCGGCATTCTCCACCGTGAAAGTCTGGTGTCGCCCGCCCTGCTGCTCGTGCAGTTCCACGACCAGCTGCTTGTCGTCGGCCAGCGTGAACTTCGGGAGCGTGAAGACCATGCGCTCGGTACGCTTGCCGCCGATGACCTGCACGTTGTTGTACGCCCGCACGGGCCATACGACCTGCTCCTGGATGGCCGTGCGTTTGGCCACCTTCTTGTCCGTAATCTTGAACGTCAGGTAGTCCACGTTGAAAGGCACGTTGGAGGAGTTTTTCAGTTGGAGGTGGAAATAAAGCAGGTCGTTATGCACGTAGATACCTTTGAGGAGGTATTGTACCCCGAAACGCTTGCAACCGATATGCTTGATCTCGCGGCGGTCATTCTTGTAAATGGACTGCATGATCAGTTTGACCAGCAGCGGAGATTCGCATCCCAACTCCTGCAAATAGATGTCCAGCGCGTTATTGGGGCGGTTTACCGCCTCCCCGTCATGCAGGAAGTCCGCCATCTCGACCGACAGTTTCACCGGCTCGTCGGCATACTTGACATTGAAGCTGTAATAGGCCCCGTCCTCGGTAATGACCGAAAGGTTGCTCTCGCGCGAGAAATCACGCAGGGCCGCCTTTACACGCAGCACGTTTTCCGTGCCGTCGGCTTTCGCCGCCAGAAGATCCGAAGACCCCAGATCGACGTAACGGATGGCCGAGGGGAAAATCACATGCACGGTCTTGCTGAACGTCACCTCCAGCGCGTAGGGCGGGATAACCCGGTTGAAGGTCAGCGGACGGGTAAGACCGTCGTACAAATCGCCCGTGGAGGGCTTTTCCTGCGCGTGGGCAGCGAACATGCACCCGATAAAAGCGAGTGCCAGAAGAATCTTTTTCATACTCGATAAATTTTTGATTGTTGATAAAAATGGATTTTTTCAGTGGTGTACGGAAGTACGTCGTTTGTACCCTTATTGAAGGGGCGGGAGCAGCAGGACGCTGTAACCGGCCTTGAGCGTGACCTTGACCGAGCGCATCTTCTTGCTCACGTATTGCGACACGCCCTGGATGGCACTGCGCCCCAGGTCGGAGAGCAGTTGCGAACCGGCATCGTCCGTGATCGTGATACTGCTGCCCATGCCCGCGCCCATATTGGCGGCGATCTCCTTCACGGCGTTGAGTTCTTCCGACCCCGGCACGGGAATACCCTCGTTGCCGTTCGTGTCATAGACCGACAGATCGACCGGAACGACCGCCCCGCCGTGCTGGACAGCGCTGACCTTGACCGTCAGCCGTTCGCCGTTGATCCTCGCCGCCCCCGTTACGGGCGTACCCGAGGGGATGAGCAGATCTCCCGCCATCATCGGTTCCAACAGCCGGAAAGTAACCTCCCCGCCATCGGTGAGCGTCACGGTTTGCTGCACGGCGGCACGGATACTGTTGCGCTCGGGCTCGCGAAGGTCGCTCCCCACCGTGTTGAAACCCCAGTTCCGGGGCTTGACGAACTCACGGGCGAAGACCGAATCGGGCAGCGGGGCGGCGAGCAGCGACACGATGTTACGGCGCACCTGGCGCACGGGCTGCACGGAAGCCTTGCCGGAAACGGAGGTTTTCTGACGCGGGGCTTCAGGGGCCTGACCGCCGTTCATGTAGCGGGCGGCGATCTCGTAGGACTTCTCCAGCAGCGCCACCTGCTCCTCCTGGGCCGTTTTCTGCGCCTGCTGTTCTTCCAGGCGGCGTTCCAGTTCCTCGATGCGGGCCTGCATCTCGCGCTCTTCCCCCGTTTCACCGGCGGTCTCCTCGTAGAAACTGCCTAACTGGCGGTTGATGTCGGCATAGGCGGCACGGGAAGTCCGGAAAGCTCCCGACGAACCGCCGGCAGAGCCGGAAGACTTATCCGGCACGGCAGCGGGCATGACGGGCTCTTCCACCTCGTCCTCCATCCCGAACGCGAAATCCTGCAAGGAGCGCATCTTTTCCCGCTCCCTGCGCCGCATCTCCTCCTGCACGTAGGCATCACGCTTGTCCGAGAGGATACCCTCCGATTCCGGGGTCGGCAGCTCCGTGTTGAAACCCGCCGAAGACTCCTCCCGTTCTTTTTCGCCGGGGGAGAAGATCAGCCACATGCACCCGGCAAAGGCCAGGAAAAAGAGCGGGAAGACCACCATCTTCTTCCGCATCTGTATCTGCCGGGGCGTGAGTTCCTTTTTCCCCGCCTCCGGCTGTTTATTCTGTTTTTCGTTCGTCGTCATAATTGAAATCTTTTAGATGTTTTACACTGTCGTCCTCCTGCCGTTGTCTTAATTCCAACTCCAGCCGCTCGATATGCCGTATCTGCATCCGTTCCCCGGCTCCCTTGCCGAAGCGGTAGATGGAAGACACGGTAAAGTAGAGCGACAAGACGGAAAAGAACAAGAGCAGCGTGAGGATCACGATAATCCGCTTATCGGGCGAGAGCGCCCCGCAAGCGCGGCGCAGGTGATCTTCGACCCACTCCCCGAAAGCCTTTATTCTCTTCTTTGCCATAGCCTTATCTTTTTAATGTACGTAAATCGCGGTTCTCCAGAATCTCGAATTTCTCCATGATGAAACCCTGCGGGTTATTGTCCGAACGCCCCGAGTTGATCAGCTCGCAGCGCGTGACCAGCGAACGCTCGGTGATGTTGCTCTCGCGGACAATCATTTGCCGGGCATAGGTCATGGCCCGGTAGGGATAGGCGTTGAAGTCGCACACCACGGAGTCCACCTCGATACGCTGGCTGATGTTCCCCGACACCACACGGTTGTAGTAACCTTTCTCCTGCATGTCCTGGTAATAGGCGAAGGCGCTCTTATCGACCAGGAACAGCGCGCGGTTGATGTTGCTCTCGATGGCCGCACGGTCGGGCGAGAGGGTGAAGAACAACTCGTGAAAACGCCGGATATGTTCGCGCGCCTCCACGGGGCGGTTCTGGCTCAAATCCTGCGAGAGCGCCAGCATCAGCGACTTGCCCCCGTCCAGGACGTAGATCTTCTCGCGCTGCTTTTCGGCGAAACGGAAGCTCGCGACCACGCTGAACACGGATACCAGCGCGCACAGGCAGAGGAACACGATACCGAAAAGCCGAATCTGCCTGAAACTTGTTTCGATGTTTTTTAATGACTTGAATTCCATTGTCCAAATTGTTATGAATGATTATTGTTACCTTGTGTTGCCAGGTTGCGCCCGTTGGGGGCACTGCCCGAAGCCGGGCCACCGCCGCTGTTACCGGAGGAGGAACCGCCACCGCCGCGACGCCCGAACGTGCGGCCGATCATGTTGCCGGCGATACCGCCCGCGACACCCGTGGCGAATGCCCCGGCCTTGTTGATACCGCCCATAGCCCCGCCGGCTCCGCCCGACTGGATCACCCACTCGGCAACGGTGGGGATCGTGAAATAGCCTATGATACCTATAATCAAAAAGATAATATAGACACCGCTGCCGCTGTCAGGAATGTAGTTGGGGTCTTGCAGGGCCAGGACGTCCGCCTGGAGCATCAACGTCTGGATCTTGGCCAGAACCGCGGAGAACAGGTCGGCGATGGGAAGCCAAAGGTACACGCTGATATAGCGGGAAATCCAGCTCGCGAGCGTCGAGTGGAAGCCGTCGTAAATGGAGAGGGCGAACGACAAGGGCCCCAGAATCGACAGCACGACTAAAAAGAATGTCCGCAGCGTGTCGATGGTAAGCCCCGCGGCGTTGAACAACAACTCGAAGAAGTCCCGGACAAGCTGCCGGAAACCGGCCTTGATGTCGTACCACGTGCGTTCGGCCCACATGCTGATAATCTCGCCCAAATCCGTGATACCCATATCCGCAAGCCGTTGTTCATACACCTCGTCGTCCACTAACCAAGCCTTGCCCTCGCGCCTGCGGGCCTCGGCTTCCAAATCGTCCTTCTGTTGCTGGTATGCCTGCAAATCCAATGTCTGCCCCTCCAGTATGGCGTGCGTGCCCTGCACCACGGGCGACATCACGGCGTTGATCGTCCCCAGAACCACGGTGGGAAAGAACATCACGCACAAGCCGATGGCGAAAGGCCGCAGGAGCGGGAACACGTCGATAGGCTCCGCATTGGCCAGTGCCTTCCATACCCGGTAAGCCACGTAAAAGAGCGCACCCAGGCCGGCGATACCTTTCGCCACCCCGATCATGTCGCCGCATAGCGGCATCATCTCCTGATACAGATTCCGGAGAATCTGGTGTAAATTGTCGAAATCCATGACTGCCTCCGTTTTCAGGTTACCAATATCTGTCGTTCGGGTTCCCGTAAAGTGCCAGCACCCGGTGCGCGTCGCCCTTTTCGCGGCTGCGGATGAAGGACACGGAGATGGTCTTGCGCGTGTAATAGCGCGTGAGGTTGCGGTACTCCAGCATCTTCGTGTAAACCTGATCCACCACGTCCATCCGCTCCTTGTCCGAGAGCGAGAGGCCGTTGCCGCCGGTTATGACCGTCTTGAGTTCCGTCACCAGCGCGCCGCCCTCCTCCAGCAGCCGGGCGTAACCCGCCGAGATCGCCGCCAGCTCGTCCACCGTGAAGTTCGGGTCTGAAACCATACGGTTGAATCCCGAGGTGTAGATTTCCGTGATCTCGCTGACCATTTCGAGCGTCAGCTTCACCTTCCGGGCATCCTTGATGATGTTATGCACCGATTTGAGGGCGTCGTAGTAAGCCTTGCTCTGGTTATAAATCTTGATACTCTCTTGCAGCGACTTGACCATGTTGGTCGCCGTGGTCGAGCTTTGAACCGCGCTCTTGATGTTCTGAACGAGGTTCGACGGGTCGATGACCGTCCACTGCGCTTTTGCCTGGTACGTGAAGCAAAGAAGCCCCACGAACAGCGTTAAAATCAATCGTTTCATCCTTTTCATTATTTAATTCGTGAATACTTGGGCGGTCATTCCGACGCCCGGTAATAATCCCCGTAGGCGGAGAGCTGGAGCACCTCGCGCCCCGCATCGTAGGCCAGGGCGACATACCCGTAGAGGTCGAAGTAACGGATGCCTCCCCAATACTTCCTCACGGGACGGGAGAAGCGTGTCCCGTCCTTGTAGGACACCTCCACGTAAAAACCGCCGCCCCGGCGTCCCGGGTTGCGGTAGATGCGAACCCGGGGAGAACCCGAGCGGCTTTCCCACTCGCCCGCCACCTCGTACAGCGCGAAGTCCAAACGCGCCGCCGTGGGGTCTGATCCGATACACTTGCGATACATGGCCTGCCCTCCCTTTAACGTTTGCCCTCGGCGAGCTGCCTGATCGCCAGTTCCATATCACCGCCCAGCTCGCCGGCAAGCCGCTGTACCTCCACTTTCTCCGTTTCCTCGGTCGTGTAGGCCAGGTACTCCGGGACGCTGACCTCCGTGGCATAGACCGCCGACTGAACGCCGCCCAGACCGATCCAGACCTCCTTGTATTTACGGGAAGGGTCGTTGGACTGGTTGATCGAGAGAATCTGCGCCTTCTCCTTGTCGGTCAGCCCCAACAAGGACTGAATCGCATCGAAACGGTTCATGAACTTGCGCTGGTCGAGCAGGATCTTGCAGTCCGAGTTGTTGATGATCGCCTCCTTGACCACCGGGCTGGAAATGATGTCCTCGACCTCCTGCGTCACAACGATGGCCTCACCGTAGTATTTGCGGACGGTTTTATACATATAACGCAGATATTCAGCCATATTGGCCGTAGAGAGCGCCTTCCAGGCCTCCTCGACGATGAGCTGTTTGCGTACCCCCTTGAGCCGTCTCATCTTGTTTATGAAAGCCTCCATGATGATAATGGTGACCACGGGAAAAAGCTCCTTGTTTTCCTTGATGGAATCCACCTCGAAGACCACGAAGCGCTTCGAGAGCAGGTCGATGTTGGCCCGGGAGTTCAGAAGGAAGTCGTAGCGCCCGCCCTTATAATACTGCCGCAGGGTGATGAGCATGTTGTCGATGTTGAAATCCTCGCGGCTGACCCGGATCTCCCGCTCCTCCAGCTCGCGGCGGTAGTCGTCCCGCAGGTACTCGTAGAAACTGTCAAAACACGGCACGATATTCCGGTCAGCGCGGATACGCTCGATATAGGCGTTCACGGCACTGCCCAGCTCGCCGCTCTCGGTCTTCGTGATCTTGTCGTCCTCGGTTTTCCAGAGTGTCAGCAGCAGCGTCTTGATGCTGTCCTTCTTCTCCACGTCGAAATAGTAGTCGTCGGTGTAGAACGGGTTGAAACTGATGGGATGTTCCTCAGTATAGGTAAAATACACGCCGTCCTCACCTTTGGTCTTACGCCGGATCAGCTCGCAAAGACCCTGGTAGCTGTTACCGGTATCCACCAGCACGACATGCGTGCCCTGCTCCCAGTATTGGCGGACTAAATGATTCATAAAGAACGACTTGCCTGACCCCGAGCCGCCTAACACGAATTTATTCCTATTCGTAATGATCCCTTTTTTCATCGGTTCGTCCGAGATGTCCAGGTGCAGGGGCCTGCCGCTTACGCGGTCGCACAGCTTGATGCCGAAAGGGCTGGACGAGGATTTATAGTTGGTTTCCTCCGTGAAGAAACAGACTGCGGGCTCGATGAACGTGTAGAACGATTCCTCGGCGGGGAAATCCCCCGCGTTGCCCGGCATACCCGCCCAGTAGAGCGTGGCGGCGTCCACGGTGTTGTGGCGCGGGCGGCACTCCATCAGAGCGAGCTGGCTGCCCACATCGTTGCGGATATGCCGGAGCTCCTGCACGTCGTCCGACCAGGCCAGCACGTTGAAATGGGCCCGGACGGATTGAAGACCGAACGAGTGCGCCTCGTTGAGATACTGGTCGATCCACTCCTTGTTTATCTGGTTCCCGCGGGAGTAGCGGGAAAGGGACTGCATGTTACGCGCACGTTTCTCGAACATATGCAGGTTTTCGTCGCTGTCTTCCAGAAACACGTACTGGTTGTAAAGGTGGTCGCAGGAAAGCAGAAGCCCCACGGGGGCCGCGAACGAGAGCAGGCAGTCCGAACGGTCGGTGGAAAGACGCTCGTAACGGGTGTCCGTACCCACGCGCCCCGGCAGGTCTTCCGTGTCCGAGAGCGTGTGCAGGCACACCCGTTTGTTACCCACGCGCAGAACCTCGGCCCCCAGCTCGATGTCCTGAAGAGAAGTCGTCTCCGAGAGCGAGAGGGAAAAGTACCGCTCCAGCAGGCCCGGACAATCCGCCGTACCCGTGATCTCGTCCCCCGTGAGGCGGACAAGGGTCAGGAAACCCGAATCGTTCAGAATACGCTCGAACTGTTCCGCCGCCTCCAGGAATTTTGTCGCCGATTCCCGGTTTACCTCTTTGGGAATGATGTTGCCCCGGCAGAGGGTCGAGAAGTCTGAACGCATGTGCATACGCTCCCTCGTCGTTTTCGTCAGGTAGAGGAAGCAGGCGTGGGTCAGGAACGGACGCTCGTTGAAATGCCGCTCGTAACTGCGGGAGAGGAAACTCATGTCCCCCTCGCCCGTGGCCGGACGGTAACGCTCGCGGATGAACCAGTCCTGCTTGTGTACCACGCTGTATTCGGGCAAGACCTTCAGGGCCTTGCACCAGGCGGCGTGGATCGCCTCGTACTCGGCGGACGTGACGGTGAACAGCTCCGGGAGTTCGACCCGATAGACGACCGTTATGTCCGCGTCCTTGCTGATGATACAACCGCCTTCCACGGCCAGGAGCGGGAACTTGCTTTCCAGCGTGGTGGCTTTCAAGATGTTTCTCATACGCGGCCCCCCTTTCTTTTCAGCAACCGGCGCAGGGACTTGCGGTTGAGCAGGTAGCGGGGATGCCGGCGCGCGGCGAGCAGCTTCATCAGCCCGTGTTCCCCGTAACGGGCGTTCAGGCGGAAGGTAAGCCAGACCAGCACCGAAGCCGCCGCAACGCCGAAAGCGATACATACCCACTGATCGATCCCTGCCATGTAGAGGATGACGAACACCACGAAGACGGCCAGCAGGCCGCCCGCGAAAATGAAGAGGTACTGCGCCTTCAGCCCCCGGAACTCCACGCTCTTGCCGATTCCCTTGTTGATTCCATATTCCATAATTATTTGCATGACAGGTTGGACTACAAGAAGAAAGAGCGTAGGATCGTCGCGGCGACAATCAGGAAAATACACGCGCCGAACCAGCTCGCGGCGGTCTTCGACGTGTCGGGGTCGCCGCTCGAAAACTTGTTATAGACCTTGATGCCCCCGATAAGGCCGACCACAGCCCCCACAGCGTACACGAGTTTCGTGCCGGGGTCGAAGTAACTGGTTACCATGTTGGTAGCCTCCGTAATGCCGGCGATGCCGTTGCCCTGCGCGAAAGCGGAGGAGATGGCGGCAAAGAGAAATGCCGCCGGAAGAAGAATCTTGTTCTTTCTCATAACTCGATAATGTTTGAATTGTGGCGCGGGGATGGATAGGCCCCGCACCGGGTTAAACTTCTTGATTCGGATTTTTTCAGTGGTTCGAGGATAGCCTCACGCGCTACCCGTAGTCTTTTTCTTTCATCGTGATGTCATTATGGGGTTAAACAAACTCACGGACGTCGAAACCCGTGGGAACTGAACCCTGCGGAGATGGGCTTTCCGCAGACCTCTCGGACATACGCCGGTGAAAGGCCGAGAGGTAGGTGTCGATCAGGGATTTTACCCTGTCGTTCCCGTCGGGGCGGCCCGAAACGATGACCTCGAACATGTCGGTCTGTTTCAGGCCCAGGAGGACACGTCCCGTTTCCTCCCTTTGCTCGTCTGTTGAAGGTGGATCGTGTACCACGTGGCGGTAGGCTTCGCCCATCTGTTCAAAACTAACCCCCTGGGCAAGCGAGCGGCCCAAAAGGGGCAGCTCTTCGGTGTCGTCTTCATCCTCGTCATAATCCGGCTCCTCCGCGTCCGCATCCGGGAAAGATTCATCGTACAGCGGAAAGTCGATTTCCAGAGGTTCGTTAGGCTCCCCCTCGGGAGCGACACCGAACACTTCATCCAGGTCTTCCGGCGGAATCTGCCGGGGGTGTTCGGGTACATTCGTGGGCACAAATATATCGGCTTTTTCCGTAACTTTTTCAGTTTCAGATTCTACGGCAGCTTGTGGCCGGGAGTGGCGCGGGTCGAGGACAAAGCGGCTCCTGCCGATGATCTCCTGCCGGCAGGGCGTGTCTTCGGCAACGATCCCGTCTGCCGGTTCGTTGCGTTCCATCCGCCGCAGGCGGAAAAACGCCCACAAGGCATACCCCACGGCAAAGAGGGGCAGCAGCCACAACGCCCCGTTCATCGCTCCTCCGCTTTGGGTCGCCGGGAGGCCACGGCCTCGCGTTCCTCGAAAAGCCGCTCGATGGTTTCCCGGTTATCGTCCAGGTGCGCCTTGAGAACCTTGTCCACGTAGGCCGTGATCGTCACGTCGCCACGACCGATGACACGGGTGATCTCGCGGATACGCTCGTGATACGACGGACGTATCTTCACGTGCTTGTTACCGGCGAAAGGCAGCCGCAGCAGGCAGATGTAACGGGCCAGGTACTCGGCCTCGGGGGTGGGGACAGTCCCCACGGCGACCTCCCCCGAAGGGCCGTCGGGGACGATAAGGGTTTTCATCCTGCGCCGGTAGCGGCACACGCGGAAGATGAAGGGCACGGCGACGCAAAGGACGGCCGCCAGGATAACAGATAAAATAATTGCTTTGTCTGACATGATGGATTGTTTTTAATAGGTTGTAAATATTGGGTTCATAACTAAAAAATATCGGAGTTCCGTTTCTTGTAGAGTTCCGAAATTTCCTCCTGATAGGTCGCGAAATGCTGCTCCAGCACATTGTCCAGGTAGCTATACAGCGAGAGTTCGTTCTTGCCGATAACCTGCACTATCCGGGTTATACGCTCGTGAAACTCCTTGCGGATATACACCGTTTTGCCGCTTCGGGTATTGGAGGGGGCGTTCCGGATAAAAAGACGCTCGTAATCCTGGCCTTTCCCTCTTCGGCGGCGTCCCTCCTCTTTCGTAGCCGGCGAGGCGGCGGCCTCGCCGGACGGTTCCGATAGAGCCGATGCCTCCTCCTCTTTTTCCGGCGTGTAAGGATGTAATGGCCGGTTTCGGCTTTTGGCCTGGCTGATGATGAAGGAAGCGTCCAAACCGTCGTCATGTTCTTTTCCGCTCATGAGATCCTACTTTAACAGTTCGATCAATTCATCCACGAGTTTATCCAGGTTGCTGCCCCGGATCAAAGAACGGTCTGCCGGGAAGAGCGTGGAGCGGAAGACAGAGCGACGGCTGGCGTTCTGCTCACGACGAAAACGCTTGGTGTCAGGCAGGAAGGTCTTCAGAACAGGAAGATCCAACTCTTTCATTACCGCCTCGTAAACCTGATATAATTCTGTCTTTTCACGTCCGTCCACCATGTTCCATAGCATATACAGCCCTTTCATCCGGGACTTCTCGCGGCCCATGATATGCTCCTTTACCACAACCGCGTAATTCAGGGTGCTTTCCATGACAACCCGGTCGGCACTGATCGGGGCGACGAGATAATCCATTCCGGCCAGGGAATGAATCAGATCCTCGTTATTGATCGTACCGGGAAGGTCGAAGAACACATAATCGAAATCACCTTGCGGCAGAAGGTAGTCGGCATCGGCCAACGCCTCTTTCGTGTTGCTTTCCACGACAGGATAGGCTTTCTTTTGAAGCCGGGTGAATTGTTCGTAAGCTAACCTCTTGTAATGTTCGTCTTCGAGGGCAAGCTTCAGGTCACGTTCCCGCATCTCCACGATGGAGTGTTGGGGATAATCGCAGTCGATGACCGCGACATTGAAACCCTTTACATAGTGCAGGTAAGAGGCTGCCAGCACCGTGAGGGTGGTTTTGCCCGCTCCGCCTTTCTGGGTGGAGAAGGCCACGAATTTCGTTTTCTCTTTCATTGTTCCATGCGTTTTTAGTTATACAATCGGGTAATCGTTCATCTCTTCACGTATCCGGGCAAGTGACGGCATGAGATTTTATGCAGGTATGCCGGCACGCATATATGCTGGTGCGCTGGCAGGCTGTTACGCCGGTATGCCGGTGCATGGGCGCGTGTCCGATTTTATACTCATGCACAACCGCATTTGCTTATCCGGACAAAGACCCGCTTTTTCCTCTGCACACGGTGTTTTCTGCATCCGTCCGCACGTGTGCGGACAGGGGGATGTGTCATTGCCCGTATCCGTTCTCACGTGCAAAGTAAACCCTTAAAAACACGGGTTGTATACTCTTTTTCCGCTATGGCCGCGTGTGGCATCAAAGTGGACGAAAGTGGCGTAATCGCTTGTAGTACAAGAGATTGAATAGGTCGGTATCTTTGCCTCGTGAACGATCCCGACGCTAATGAAGCCGTCCTTGCCCCGTTTTACGGCGGCTCTTTCAATGTTCTGTCCGCGAGCGGGCAGAAGGTATTTGCAAAGGGCAAATAGCAAGCTGTGTTTTCTGCTGCACGATTCTCGTTTTGCAGCAGAAAACAGCTTGCCCGCAAGGGGGAGAAAGCACCTCCGGAGTCGGTGCTTTTCAGAAGGGCGGCAAGCCGCGAAGGGATCGGAATTTTCAGGAACCGGTGGGGCCCTGGCCTCTCCTTAAAATTTCGATGCGATGGAAAAGAACAGAAAGCCCCGAGGGGGCAAAGGGGGACGACCCGCGAAAAACGACCCGGCCGTTTACCGCTTTTCGGTAAACTTTTCAGCCGTGGAACATGCCCGTTTCCTCGACCTTTACGAGCAGTCCGGGCTATTGTCCAAAGCCGCTTTTATCAAAGCGAGAGTGTTCAACGAGGCGTTCCGGGTGGTAAAGACCGACCGGGGAACGCTCGAATACGTGGCGAAGCTGACCGCTTTCCACGCCCAATTCCGTGCCGTGGGAACGAATTACAACCAGGTGGTGAAGGAGCTGCACGCGCATTTTTCCGAGAAGAAAACACTCGCACTGCTCTATAAACTGGAGAGAGCGACACGTGAACTGGCGGCCGTCGGGCAGCAGGTCGTGTCGCTCTCCGAAGAGTTCAAACAGCGATGGTAGCCAATATCACCACCGGAAAAGACGTGTACGGCGCGCTGGCGTACAACCAGGAGAAAGTCGATCGGGGCGACGGGAAGGTACTGCTGACCCACATCGTGAGGGAGCCGGTGGATGGGCGCTTCAACGTGGCCGCGACGGCAGAAGACCTCCTGCGCTGGATGCCCTCGCACTACCGGACGGAAAAACCCGTCGTGCACATATCGCTCAACCCAGCTCCCGAAGACCGCCTCGACGACGGGCAGCTCGCGGAGATAGCCGGGGCCTACATGGAGCGCATGGGCTGGGGAGGACAACCTTATATCGTATTCAAGCATACCGACATCGGACGGGAGCATATCCATATCGTTTCGGTGCAGGTGGCCCAGGACGGGCGCAAGATAAACGACAGCAGGCGCAACGAACGCAGCGTGGCCGTTACCGAGGAACTGGAACGGGAGTACGGACTGCATCCCGCCAAAGGGAGAAGGCAGGAGAAAGGGCAAGGGATCGTCCCCGCCGATTACACGCGGGGCGACCTGAAACGGCAGGTGGCAGCGGTAATAAAACCGGCCGTGGCGACATACCGCTTCCAGACCCTCGGCGAGTTCCGGGCATTGCTGTCCTTATATAATATAGGTATAGAGGAAGTCCGGGGAGAGCGGAACGGAACCCCCTACCGGGGATTGCTCTACACGCTGCTGGACGAGAACGGGGACAAGGCAGTGGCCGCGCCGCTCAAATCCTCACTGTTCGGTAAAGAGGTCGGGTATGACGGGCTGGAACGGCACATGGAGCGCAACGCCGAACGGTTCGGGAAGGACGACACGAGGAGGCAAATCCGTGGCCGGGTCGATAAAGCGCTTCGGGGAGAACCCACGGAGGAAGAACTGCGCGAACGCCTGCGGGGAGCCCGGGTGGATCTCTACATACGACGCAACGAAAACGGCCGCATCGTGGGTGTGACCTTCATTGACCACGAAACACGGACGGTCGTGAACGGATCACGGCTGGGAAAGGCATACTCGGCCAACGCCTTCGAGCTGCGCTTCGGCGGAAAACGGAATCCCGGGGAAAACACGAGGGGCTTGTCCCCGAAACAAGCGCCTGCCGGACAGGACGGGCAACGGAAGCGGAATACCTCACGACGGAGGAAAGTATAACATCTCAATTATCATTCATTTATTAAATCTTACGGTTATGCAACAGGAAGACGACCTTCGGGGTCTTGCTAAAACAATGGATTTCATGCGGGCATTGAGTATCTTGTTCGTGGTTATCAACATCTACTGGTTCTGCTACGGGCAGATACGGGAATGGGGAATCAATATCGGCGTGGTCGATAGGATTCTGCTGAACTTCGACCGCACCGCGGGGCTGTTCCGGAATATACTATGGACGAAACTTTTCGCCGTCGTGTTCCTCGCCCTTTCATGCCTCGGGACAAAAGGAGTAAAAGAGGAGAAAATTACCTGGCGGAAAATCACGGCATCGCTGGCCACGGGAGGCGTGCTGTTCTTCTTCAACTGGTGGCTGCTGGACTTGCCGCTGCTGGCGGTGGCGAACGCGGCTTTCTACATACTGACCCTATCGGCCGGGTATATCTGCCTCTTGATGGGCGGCGTGTGGATGTCCCGCCTGCTGAAGAACAATCTCATGGATGACCCTTTCAACAACGAGAACGAATCATTCCAGCAGGAAACACGCCTGATCGAGAACGAGTACTCCATAAATCTGCCGACGAAATTTTACTATAACAAACAGTGGAACAACGGGTTCGCCAATGTCGTAAACCCGCAAAGGGCTTGCATCTGCATGGGAAGCCCGGGCAGCGGAAAGAGTTATTGTGTTGTAAACCAGTTTATTAAACAGCAAATCGAAAAGGGCTATACCCAATACATTTATGACTACAAGTTTCCCGATCTTTCGGAAATCGCCTACAACCACCTGCTGAATCACCAGAAAGGTTACAAGAAAATCCCGACTTTCTACGTCATAAATTTCGATGACCCGCGCCGCTCGCACCGCTGTAACCCCATTCACCCGGACTTCATGACCGATATTTCGGACGCCTACGAGAGCGCCTATACCATCATGCTCAACCTGAACCGAAGCTGGGTGCAGAAGCAGGGCGATTTTTTTGTGGAAAGCCCCATTATCCTTTTCGCGGCCGTGATCTGGTTCCTGCGCATCTACGACAACGGGCGGTATTGTACCTTCCCGCACGCCATCGAGTTCCTGAACAAGCGGTACGAGGATATTTTCCCGATTCTGACATCCTACCCGGAACTCGAAAACTACCTCAGCCCCTTTATGGATGCCTGGCTCGGAGGCGCTCAAGACCAGCTCCAGGGCCAGATAGCATCGGCCAAAATTCCGCTTTCCCGCATGATTTCGCCCCAGCTATATTGGGTCATGTCGGGCGATGACTTCACGCTCGACATCAATAACCCGGACGATCCCAAGATACTCTGCGTGGGGAACAATCCCGACAGGCAAAACATTTACGGAGCGGCTTTGGGATTGTATAATTCCCGGATTGTCAAGCTCATAAATAAGAAAGGCCAGCTCAAATCGGGCATCATCATCGACGAGTTGCCGACAATCTACTTCAAAGGACTCGACAACCTGATCGCCACGGCCAGAAGCAACAAGGTCGCCGTGCTGCTGTGCTTCCAGGATTTTTCACAGTTGAAGAGGGACTACGGGGACAAGGAGGCCGCCGTCGTGATGAACACGGTGGGCAACATCTTCTCCGGACAGGTCGTAGGTGAAACGGCCAAGACACTCTCGGAACGGTTCGGTAAGGTATTGCAGAAGCGGCAGAGCATGACGTTGAGCCGCAGCGACAAATCGACATCCATATCCACGCAGCTGGACAGCCTGATCCCGGCCTCGAAGATCTCGACGCTCACGCAGGGAATGTTCGTCGGGGCCGTGGCGGACAATTTCGACGAGCGTATCGAGCAGAAGATTTTCCACTGCGAGATTGTCGTGGACAACGAAAAAGTGAAAGCGGAAACGGCCCGGTACAAGAAGATACCACAAATTACCGACTTCACGGACGAGAACGGGACGGATCACATGAAACAGGTCGTGCAGGAAAACTACGAACGTATCAAGGCAGAGGCCGGCCGCATCGTTGCCGAGGAACTGGAACGTATCAAGAACGACCCGGTGCTTTGTAAGTTATTACCGGAATAGATAAATTTAAATATCCCCAAAATAATTTTGATGTAGAAAGAGAATAAATCAATTGAATCCTGTTGATTTATTCTCTTGTCATTCAATTATCTATTGTTGCAACTAAACTTTCTGCAACTGCATCATGAATTTTTTGCAAAAGTTCCTTGATTTTAGTCTTTTGCTCCTCTTCAAAATCTTTAAATTCAGGCTCTTCAACAGTATTATTTTCCATCAACTGATGAAGCATCAATAAATAATTAAAAGGCTCGACAGTTGTGCCGTTTTGAATATTTACTACTATATCACCTTGTTCATTCTTGTCAAAAAAAAGTTTCATATTTATCTATATTTTTTTAAATTGTATTTTTTAACTCTTTTTTTGATAGATGGCTTTCCTCCATCTGTAATATTTGCTATCCAATCCAATACAGGAATTTCTTCAATATGTCCTTCCAATGGAGCGGATTGGATCTTTATTGTTCCTCCATCATTATTACAATAGATAATGGTTTGGGCATCAGCCATCATCGGTATAGTAGCATTATGAGATACCAAAATAATTTGTTTCCTACTTTTTACTTGTTTAATAGCTTTTACAAGCCCTTCGTTGATATAAGTTGTAGCCAAGTTATCTTCAGGCTGATCAATGATAACAGGTGCTATATCTTCAATATAGCCAAATACTAAATCTAAAAGAACTGAAGTTTTCCATCCCGCACTTAAAGAATCAAAATCACGTCCCTCTTTAGTCGTTATTTTATATGTAGTTTTATTTTCCTCATAAAGTTTCTCACAAACTTTATTTATAAAACCATCATACCCATCAACTTTTGGCCGTTGTTTGTAGTTACATTTAAATATAGCCCCCGGAGTAATAGCCTCAAATGTTGTAACAGGACTTTTAAGAAAAAAATTGAATGTATCCAGAATTTTCTTTTTTGACAATGAAAATCTGTTTTGAATAAACAGATGATGGCCCATAGATTCAACATTTTTAGAGTTTTCAGACATAGAGTATTGTGCGATTTTATTAAGTAATGAATTAAACTTTCGATGTAATATTACATATTGCTTAATCAAATCCAATAGTCTTGACTGTTGTTGGCTTTTTGTTTGATCTTCCATGTTAACGGCTCGCAAGTCTTCGTCATATCGTCTAATTGCATTCGTAATAACATCGTTTACTTTATCTTCCACTCGTGATATCTTATATAATTTATCTAATTCATCTTGAATCGTCCGTATAATAGATACATCCAAAGATGAAAATGGATTTTTTATCAAAATATCAGATATTTCATCAAGAACAGTTTTATGACTATCATATGAATTTCGAGAATATCTCAATTTCAACCTCTCATCTTCTTTTGGTTTTATAGATTTGAATATATTTTTTGAAATTTGATTTAAAATAAACAAAGTACCCACGTGAGGAATTCCAGACAATTGAGATTCAACATTTTCTATTTGTTCTACGCATCTAATTAAATCTGATACATCAGTCTTAAATCGCCCCATTGTAGATTCTACACGATGTTGAAAATCCTGATCAACAGGAAATACTCTTTTTACAATATCGATATCTTCTATCTTATCGGAAGTATCGGCATTCACAACTTTCATTATATAATTTTGGGATATATAATGAGGTTTAAATCCAGAAGGATTTACGACATCAATGTGATTTACATTGTATTGGTTATAGTTACTATCGTCAAAGGGAACTCCAGATGTTTTGCGAAAAATGGAATCAACAAGCAAAGTTTTACCACTTGAAGATCCTCCTATAATAACATTTAGCCCTGGAGAAAATGTAACATTAATATTTATGTTATTTTCTACAAGATGAACATGCTTTATATATTCAGACCAAACAGATGGTTTTTCATTCGAATATTGAAAACGAGATGATTCTGACAATGATAAACGTAAACCATCAAAAGATGGTTCTGCATACATCCATGTCGGCACATGAGGACTTGCATGGGGATCTTTTGCTTGTGGATAAACAGTCGGATTATAATTATCCGTACAAGTTACTAAGTTTACAAATTCATTAATTCCTAATTTTTTAAAATATTCAATAGTAGTATCAAGACCTTCTTTTGAACGGGCCGTATATCCTTCAAATTGATTGTAGTATATACTACGTTCTATCGTGGTATCAAATCTAACTCCTTTTGGAATAGATTGGTCAAACGTAGCGTGTGATTGCCCACCGTGAGGCAAAAGGATAAACTCGTATTCATCAAAACTACGAATGATTTTATCTAATGTCGGAATATCAGGATTTATCCGCTCTATCTGTTTCCTTGGATATAAAACATCAAGAATTGCATTTATTTTATCTATTGATTCTTCTGTTATATCAGACTTGAACAATATATGACAATGATAAGCGGGAGCCTCCACATAATTATGAATATGTAATTCCGCACCTAAAAGAAGTTTTATTTTAGGATTCTTCAATTCTAAAGCGTCTATATATGCTTTTTTATTTATTGTATTATGATCTGTCAATGACAGTAAACACATAGCATTTTGCCCATAACTTGTGATTTTTGAGAATAGTGTATTTATATCATATGATGTATTTAATTTATCAGGATTATCTGATGTATGCACATGAATATCTATATATATCGGTTCCATATATCGAATGATTTTTAACAAATAAACAATGGAAATTATATAAACTCTAAATAATTTTCCCGATTTACCACATGAAACTCCGTCTGTGGATATGCCTCATGAAACACTTTCGGCATGGTCGGCATTTTGTTTCCCCATTTGAACTCCAAAGCCGTCAGACTATCCGCTCGCTCTTCAATCAGGTCTATTTCTTGCTTATCATAAGTGCGCCAAAAATAGAATACCTTATGTAAGCCCTCGTTGAAGCTTGCCTTACGTCTTTCTCCAATGATGTAATTTTCCCATAACGCCCCGACATCCTGCCGAATGGCTAACGGTGAGAAAGCCCCGATTATAGCATTTCTAATTCCGTTGTCATAGAAATACCACTTTCCGGCTTTCGTTACCTCTTTACGCAAATTGCGTGAGTAAGCTCCCAGACGATAGACGACGAATACCTTTTCCAGCAAATCGAGGTATTTCTCTACGGTCGTTTTGCTCATGCCAAGCTGTTTGCCCAGTTCATCATACGACACCTCATTTCCTAACTGAAAAGCGATTAACCGCAATAAATCACGCATCTTACTCGAATTTTTCAACCCATCAATCGCCAAGATGTCTTTTAATAGATACGCCCCGACAATATCGCGCAGATAGTCAGTCTTACGCTCGAAGTTATCCATCATGACCACCTCCGGATAGGAGCCATAAATCAGACGCGCTTCGAGGTTCTGTCGGGTTTCAAGAACTGTTTCCGTCTGGGCTATCTCCCTCTGCGAAAAAGGGGTAAGCAAAAATTGTGTACCGCGTCCGACCAATGGTTCGCCCGTTTTGTTCAGCAAGTCGAATGAGGAGGAACCGCTTGCCAGCACGCTCACACCCGGTATCTCATCAACAATCAGTTTCAAAATATTGCCAATTTGTGGAATATTCTGCGCCTCGTCAATAGCCAGAAGATCAATACCCTCCAACAGATGCCGATAGTTTGCCACAGTACGATTCTCCAGCAAAGCCAAAGTGTCGTAATCCTCTCCGTTAAGCATCATTGTCCGTCCGGGATAGGAATCCACGATTTTTCGCATCATGACAGTTTTGCCTACGCGCCGTGCCCCGAAAATCAAGACAGCTTTACCCGGCGCAATTCTATCATTTATTTTATCCTGAAGTATTCTCTGTATCGTTTCCATACGGTTTCTTTCTTTATCTGCAAATATAGTGAATATTTTTCAAATGGCAATTTTTATATCAAAAAAGATATTTCAAATGGCGATTTTTACAAAATACATAATTTGAACCAAATCAAACAGATTTTGACGTCACAAGCGGCCACTTCTGTGCCCGATGCTTCCATAGCCGTTCCAACTATTTTACGTTCAAGCCGTTCCCCTTACTTTCGTTCCCGCATCGCTATTGGTGCTAACTAAAAACACTCGTAATTATGGACGAAAACGTAAAGAACGACGCTAAACAAGTCATGCTCGTTCAGAATGCCGACGACGGACGACTGCAAGCCGTTACCGGCGTGGATCAGGATGGCAATATCCAGACCGCCGACCCCACGGATCAGAACGTGGCGAGCCTGCTGAACGTGAACACGCAGGATTCAGCCCTCGAAGCCTTCTTCAAAAAGTTCATGGAACAGGCCCAGAACCCCGTCCACACGGGGATCTTCGTCATGACGGAGAATGCCCTGAACAAACTTATCCGCATCGACTTCGACCCGGAGATTCTGGAAAATTACCGTATCGACCCCTCCGAACGGCTTCAGACGCAGGAACAGCGGCAGTTCGAGCCGCTGGACGTCACGAAGATAGACCTGGCGGATATGGAGAAGAAAGGTATCCGCATGGAGGACATCGAGCCGCACCTGAAAGCCATGTCTTACGGACATAAATCCAACGGGCTGGTGGAGATGAACCCCGAACTGGAGAACGGGATGCGTGTTTCCACCAAAGGGCGCGTGTCGCTCGAAGAGCAGGCGGACGGCTCGCTGCGCGTCGTGCCGCATTACTGGCAGGAACGGCCCGACCTCGACGCCCCCTTCCACGGGGTGCTGCTCGACGAGGAGGCGAAAACGAACCTGATGAACACCCGCCACGCCGGGAAAGTGATCGACCTGGAGCTGGAGCCGGGCAAGCTCACGCCCTGCTACGTGTCGATAGACAAATGGACGAACACGCTGGAACCCATGCCCGTTTCGCTACTCGAAAAACGTGCCCGTATCAAGGAGGCCGACCTCTCGGAAGGCAAGCAGATGGATTTCTACGGCGGCGGCAAGGTGTTGCTCGAAGGATATACCACCCGCGCGGGTTATAAACGGGATGCCTATATCCAAATCGACGCGGCCGAACGTAACTATTCCTTTACCTACGACGGTTTGGATCGCAACCGCTACGCCCAGGAGAACAAGGAGATTTACCGCCAGAAGGCCGCCGAGAAAAACGGACGGCAGGAAACGGCGGCCTCCGAACGACAGCCCACGCTCACGATTCACCGGACAATCCTCAAAGCCTCTGTGCCCAAAGAGGCTTATGACCAGTGGACGGAAGCGATGAACGATCCATCCAAGCGGGCGGATGTCAAGGCTTTCTATATCAAGGGCATGGTCAAGGACGGGCAGGGTGAGCCGTTCAACGCCTGGGTCAAGCCCAACTTCGAGCGTAACAAAATGGATTTCTTCCGCTGGAATCCCGACCGTGCGAAACGGCAAGGCGCGGAAGTCAAACCCGCCGTTGAAAGCCGTACCCAGGTCGCCGTCAATTCCGAGGGCAAGACCGTCGAAGCGGTCAAAGGTGTGAAAGAGCCGCTCAAGCAGGGACAGCAGGAAGCCACCCCGACGCAGAAGAAAAATTACCGCAGCAGCAAAAAGAGCAACTCCAAAGGTGTCAAGGTATAACGTATGAAATGGTTCTACATGCAGGCCGGAGCCATGCCGCTCCTGATCGCGGCGCTGGCCGCCTTGTACCTCCGGCCGGGTAAACGCAGCCCCCGGAGGAGGCGGACGACGGACGGCAGTATTACGACGGGAACGGCAACCATGTCTATTACGACCGCCGGCTGATCGCCCGTCCGGAAAAAGAGAAAGAAGAAGAACAACAAGAAAACAACCACTGAAAAATCCGAATCATCATGCAAGTAATTATCGCAGAAAAGCCCTCGGTGGCGCGTGAGATCGCCGCCATCGTGGGAGCCACGAACCGTAAAGACGGTTTTATCGAGGGAAACGGCTACGCCGTAACCTGGGCCTTCGGCCACCTGGTCGGGCTGGCAATGCCCCAACAGTACGGCATTGCGGGTTTCCGCCGGGAAAACCTGCCTATCCTGCCATCATCGTTCATCCTCCTGCCCCGGCAGGTTCGGGAGGGTAAAGAGTATAAGGCCGACCCGGGTGTCGTGAAGCAGCTCGGTATTCTCCGGGAATTGTTCGGCATGGCCGAGCGCATCATCGTCGCGACCGACGCGGGGCGTGAAGGGGAGCTGATCTTCCGCTACATCTACTCTTACCTGGAATGCCGCACCCCTTTCGTGCGGTTATGGATCAGCAGCCTGACCGACCGGGCCATCCGCGAGGGGTTACAACACCTCCGCCCCGGCAACGAATACGACAACCTTTACCTCTCGGCCAAAGCCCGCAGCGAAGCCGACTGGATCGTCGGTATCAACGCCTCGCAAGCGCTTGCCGTGGCTGCCGGGCGGGGCGTCTGGTCGCTCGGACGGGTGCAGACCCCCACGCTGGCGATCATCTGCTCCCGTTACCTGGAGAACAAGGCGTTCAAGTCCGCCACCTATTTCCGGCTGAAGCTCTCCACGGCAAAGGAGGGCACGGAGTTCACCGTCCTCTCCACGGAGAAATTCGACGACAGGGAGAAGGCGGAAGCAGCCCGCGCCGAGGTTATCGGCGCCCGAACGGTACGCGTCGTGAACGTGGAGCGCAAGGAGGCCAGGGAACAGCCGCCTCTCTTGTACGACCTGACGACACTCCAGAAAGAGGCCAACAGCCGGTATGGTTTTTCGGCAGAAAAAACGCTCGACATCGCCCAGTCGCTTTACGAGAAGAAGTTCATCACTTATCCCCGTACCGGCTCACGCTATATATCGGAAGATGTGGCCGAGGAGATTCCGGCACTCATCGGGAACATGACACGCTATCCCCGTTTCGCGGAATACGCGGGCAGGATGGATACCGCATCTCTCTCCCGCCGAAGCGTGGACAACGAAAAGATCGCCGACCACCACGCGCTGCTTCCCACCGAGAACCTCCCTTCCGAACTGGATGCCGACCACCGCATCGTCTATGAGATGGTCGCGGGGCGGATGCTCGAAACCTTTTCCGGGGCCTGCGTGAAAGAAAACATTTCCCTTACCCTGCAAAGCGCGGGGCATGATTTCACGGCCCGCGGCAGTATCATGGTCGAGACGGGCTGGCGGGCCGTCCTGAATGAACCTGTCGAGGAGAAAGAGGAGGACATGACCCTCCTTCCCGACATCGTGCAAGGCGACGAGCTGCCCGTCAAGGGATGCGTCACGGAACAGAAACAAACCCGGCCGCGCCCCCTTCACACGGAATCGAGCCTGCTGGCGGCGATGGAAACCGCCGGACGCGAACTGTCCGACGAGGCCGAACGCGAGGCGATGAAGGATGCCGGCATCGGCACGCCCGCCACCCGTGCCGCCATCATCGAAACGCTTTTTGCCCGCGAGTATGTCAGGCGAGAGAAAAAGTCGCTTGTACCCACGGACAAGGGATTGGCCGTGTATGCCGTGGTCAGGGACAAGAAGATTGCCGATGTCGCCATGACGGGAGGCTGGGAGCTGGCCCTCTCGAAGATCGCCACCGGGGAGATGGACGCCCCAACATTCCATCGCGGTATCGAGGTCTTCACCTCGCAAATCGCCAAAGAACTGCTGGAAGCAAGAATCGACGGCGCGGAGAGTGACACAGCCTGCCCGCGTTGCGGCAGGCCCGTGGTGTTCTATCCCAAACTCGCCAAGTGCCAGAATCCCAATTGCGGCCTGACCGTATGGAGAACCGTGGCCCGCAAGGAGCTGACCGACAAGCAGCTCGCGGAACTGCTGACCAAAGGCAAAACCGGCACGATCCGGGGATTCGTCAAAAACGGCGGCGGGACGTTCGACGCGGCCCTCACGCTCGATGACCAGTTCAAGACCTCGTTCGTTTTCGAGCCGCGCGATACTCCCAGGCAGGGAAAGAGGAACAAACGGAAATAATCCTTACCTTTGCCACTGGAAAAGACCTGTCATAACGAGATACGCTTGTTTGATAAGGATTTTTTCAGTGGTCGGCGCTTCGGGTGGGAACCCGGGGCGCCTTTCTCTTCCCCGATTATCAACGACCACTAAAAATTCTTATCATGCCAGACAAGCAACACCATACCCCCACGGGGGAATTGTCCTATTACGGACTTTCGTTACTATCCTACCTCAAGGACAGCCACCCGGAACTCATCGCCGAAGGTGAATTCATCGCCGAGCGGGCTGACAGCGCCGCCCAAGCGTACAGCGAGGCGATCCGTTCGGGCTGCAACCACATCGAGGCCGAAGAAATTGCCCGCGAGGAACTCTACCGCGGACTGCACTTTTCACCCTACAACACGCTGGTAAACATCCTCTGGAGGGAATTCGAGGCGGAGATTCCCGAAGATACCGCTCGGCAGGCGGCTCTACGCCTGCTGCCCCTCTGCCGCGGGGTGCTGGAGAAGTACGACCTCACGGACGACTTCGCCGACACGCCCGACTACGAACTGTTCTATACCGAACTGACGGGAACCGTCCAAATACTTCTCGAAGATGGTATTCAATAAGAAAACCCACCTCCGCCAGAATATCGATGCGCTGAAGACGGCCTTCACGCTCGACAGGGAACGGCGGGCGCCGACTCCCGAAGAAGAAAGGACACTCGGCGCATACAGCGGCTTCGGCGCCATCAAGGAAGTGCTGGAAAACCCCACCGGGAAACCGGACAAGGACGGCATGGCAACGCTCGTGGCCGAGTTGCACGAGGTCATCAGGGCGAATACTCCCGACGAACGGGAATACAAGCGCTACATGGACGGGATCAAGAACTCCGTCCTGACGGCTTTTTACACGCCCCCGAAAGTGGCAGACGCCATCGTGGAGGCGATATGGGACACGCGGATCGTCCCCAAACGTATTCTTGACCCCAGCGCGGGAACGGGGGTTTTCGTCAGTGCCGTGGATTTCCACGACCCCTATGCGGAGATCACCTGCTTCGAGAAAGACCCCGCCACGGGGTTGATCCTGAAGCACCTGCACCCCGAAAAACGGGTGCGGGTACAGGGATTCGAGCGCATCGAACCCAAATACGCCGGTTACTACGACGTGGCCGTGAGCAACATCCCTTTCGGGGACGTGGCGCTCTTCGACCCGTTCTTCTCCACCCATACCGACCCCGTGCGACGGCAAGGCACACGGGCGCTGCACAACTATTTTTTCATGAAGTCCGTCGATATGGTACGCGAGGGCGGCCTGGTGGCATTCATCACCTCGCAGGGAGTATTGAACGCCGAGCAGGGACGCCCCGTGCGCGAGTGGCTGATGAACCGCTGCGAGCCCGTATCGGCCATCCGGCTGCCGAACAACCTCTTTACAGAACACGCGGGGACGGAGGTCGGCAGCGACCTGGTTATCCTGCAAAAGAAAGCCGCCACGGGGGAACTGTCCGAACGGCAGCGGGATTTCATCGAATCCCGCAAGCTGTCGAACGGCATCCGGATAAACAACCTTTTCCAGTCGTTCGACAGAGTGATCCATACCGAGGCCAAAGTAGGCAAAGACCCCTACGGCAAACCGGCGATGGAGTTCACCCACGCGGAGGGCGTGGACGGCATCGACCGGGAGATGCGGCGTATGCTCTCGGAGGATTTCAACCGGCATTTCAACGAGAGTTATTGCCTGGAACATGCTCCGGAACAGACACCCGGTACACCGGAGCGGGATTTGTCCCGTCCCCGTCAGGCGGAACGCCAGCGTGCCGAAAGACACGAGCCCCGCCTTGCCGGAGAAATCGTCAAGGAGATTATCGCCGATGCCCGTAACCTTCAGCAGCAACGGGAAGAGGAGGAAAAACGCCGCGTCGTCGCCGAAATGGCGGCGCAGGGCTACCATGTCGATACCGAAACCGGGGAGATTACCCGAATCGAAAACAAACCAGGACAAGTGTTACCGGATTCTGCCGCCACTCCCGCCGGAGAACCGACCGGGGAGGATCTGGCCGACTTCGGGGCCTGGTCGAAAGAGCGGGAGAATCGCTTGTGGGAGCAGCACCCGCCGAAACCCGAAGATTTCGGCATGGCGGATACTCCCGTGCAGCACGTGGGCGGAATAACGGAACCGAAACCGCGGGAGGGCTTCGCCGGGTCGCTTTTCGACACGGTGGAAACGGCGGCTGCCGAACCGGTAAACGTGCAGCAGGAACCGTTGCTGACGCTCTACGATCTGTTCGGCTTCAGCGCCGAGGAGCGGCGGCAGGCAGAACTCGGTATATCCAAGAAAAGGAACAGCCGCCGGGGAGCAAAGCGGAAGACGCCCCGGCAACCCTCATTATTCGCTTCGGCCTCCTCTCCGGAGGAACAGAAGAGCGAAATGCCGAAAACGACGCCACCGGAGCGTGATCCCGAAGACTTGTATGCCTCCCTGAACTGGGAGGACAACCCGCCGATCAACGGCTTTTACGAGATGATGATGTCGCTTACCCCGGAACGGAGGGCGGAACTGCGCCGGCAAAGCGCCCGGCAGCAGGAAACCCCGGAACAGCGGGAACGGCAGGCGGTACGCCCCCCGACGGAAGCCCCGAAAGACAGACGGAAACAAGCCGCCGGTACGCCGAGAACGGGCGGCCTGTTCGACACGCCGGAAAATCCGGAGGAGGAAGAACCCGGTAAAGAAATGCCGCAGATACGGGAGGCGGATATGAAACCCCGCCCGTTCGAGGGGGAGGTCGCCCCCTATTTCCGCGAGGGGACACTCGTCACGGACGGACAAAACCGGGTCGGCTACCTGCGGGGGATTGAATCCCTGCAACCCATGTTCCACCCGCTGGAACTCACGCCTGCACAACGGACGAAAGCCTCCATGTATATCGAGATACGCGATGCCTATTACCACCTTTATAACAACGAGGCGGAAACACTGACGGCGAACCCCGCCCTGCGGGAGATGCTCAACCGGCTTTACGACAATTTCACCGAACGCTTCGGACGGCTCAATGACAAACGCAACCTCGACCTGATCAAGATGGACGCGCGGGGGACGGAGATTCTATCGCTGGAGCGTTACATCGACGGCAAGGCACGCAAAGCCGACATCTTCGAGCGTCCCGTGGCCTTCAATCCCGATGAGATCACTCACGCCGACGACGCTTCGGAGGCCCTTGTGGCCAGCCTGAACAAGTACGGCCGGGTGGAACCGCACTACATGGCCTCGCTCACGGGAACTACCGTGGAGGGAATACTCGGGGAACTGAAAGGACGTATCTATTACAACCCGGAAACGGACGGCTACGAGGTGGCCGACAAGTTCATCGCCGGCAATGTCATCGGGAAAGCCGACCGGATCGAGGCGTTCCTGCGGGAGAATCCCGACCACGCCCCGGCCCGGGAATCGCTGGAGGCTCTGCGCGAGGCGACGCCCAAACCCATCGCTTTCGACGACCTGGACTTCAACCTGGGCGAACGGTGGATTCCAAAAGGTGTTTACGAGCGTTTCGCCTCCTCGCTCTTCGATACGGAGGTGAAGATCACCTTCGCCTCCAACCTGGACGAGTACGGCGTGAAGGCGGAAGCGACGAACGTGAAGATCACGGAGCAGTATGCCGTCAGCGCGCAGACCCGTAAGTACAACGGCCTGCACCTTTTGAAACACGCCCTGCAAAACACTTCGCCCGACATCACCAAGACCGTCCTCAAATGGGTGGACGGCGAACGGCGGGAGGTCAAAGTGCGTGACGGGGAGGCCATACAGCTCGCCAACAGCAAGATAGACGAGATCCGGGGTGCTTTCCCCGAATGGCTGCGCGAGCAGTCGTCCGACTTCAAAGACCGCCTGACAGACCTCTATAACCGTACTTTCAACTGTTACGTGCGCCCGAAGTACGACGGGACGCACCAGGAATTCCCCGACCTCGACCTCAAGGGGCTGGGGATAGACAAACTGTATGACAGCCAGAAGGACGCGATATGGATGGACAAACTGCTCGGCGGCGGGATAATCGACCACGAGGTGGGCGGCGGAAAGACCCTCATCATGTGCTGCGGGGCCTACGAGAAGAAACGCCTCGGGCTGGCCAACAAACCCATGATTATCGGGCTGAAAGCCAATATCCATGAAATAGCCCGGACGTTCTGCACCGCTTACCCGATGGCCAAAGTCCTCTACCCGGGCAAGGAGGATTTCACGCCCCGGAAGCGTGAGCGCATCTTCCGGGAGATACGCAACAACGACTGGGACGCCGTGATCCTCTCGCACGAACAGTTCGGCATGATACCCCAGTCCCCGGAGATACAGCAGGAGATATTGCAGGCCGAGCTGGACTGCGTGGAGGAGAACCTCGAAGTGCTCAAAGCACAAGGCAGGGACGTTTCCCGCGCCATGATGAAAGGGTGTCAGAAACGCAAGGCCAACCTGGAAGCCAAGTTGCAGAAGGTGGCGCACGCGCTGGAAACACGCAAGGACGACGCCGTGGACTTCCGCCTCATGGGTATCGACCACCTCTACGTGGACGAGAGCCACAAATTCAAGAACCTGACTTTCACGACCCGGCATGACCGGGTGGCGGGCCTCGGAAATCCCGAGGGGTCGCAGCGGGCGCTCAACATGCTTTTCGCGCTGCGTACCATACAGCAGCGCACGGGCCGCGACCTGGGGGCGACGTTCCTCTCGGGAACGACCATCTCCAACTCGCTCACGGAACTGTACCTGCTTTTCAAGTACCTGCGCCCGAAGGAACTGGAGCGTCAGAATATCCGCACCTTCGATGCCTGGGCGGCCATATTTGCCAAGAAAACCATCGACTACGAGTTTTCCGTGACCAACGAGGTCGTACAGAAAGAACGGTTCCGATATTTCATCAAGGTTCCCGAACTGGCCATGTTCTACTCCGAGATTACAGATTACCGCTCGGCGGAGGATATAGGGATCGACCGACCGCAAAAGAACGAGATATTGCACAATATCCCGCCGACACCCCAGCAGACGGAGTTCATAGAACGGCTGGTGCAGTTCGCCAAATCGGGCGATGCCACGCTCCTGGGCCGCCTGCCGCTCTCGGAGCGGGAGGAAAAGGCGAAAATGCTCATTGCCACAGACTACGCCCGCAAGATGTCGCTCGATATGCGTATGATAGACCCCGAACTATACAGCGACCACGTGGACAACAAGGCGAGCCACTGCGCCCGTATGATTGCCGGTTACTACCGCCGTTTCGAGGCGTACAAAGGTACGCAGTTCGTATTCTCCGACCTGGGAACCTACAAACCCGGAGCGGGGTGGAACGTCTATTCCGAGATACGGCGTAAACTCGCGGAGGATTACGGCATACCCCAAAGCGAGGTGCGGTTCATCCAGGAGGCGACCTCGGAAAAAGCGCGCAAGGAGATGATCGCCGGTATGAACGCCGGGAAAATCCGTGTACTCTTCGGATCGACCGAGATGCTCGGGACGGGAGTGAACGCGCAGAAACGCTGCGTGGCGATACACCACCTGGACTGCCCCTGGCGTCCCAGCGACCTGGAGCAGCGCGACGGGCGGGGAATACGCACCGGGAACGAGATCGCCAAACTCCATGCCGACAACAAGGTGGACGTGATATTATACGCCGTCGAGAAGTCGCTCGACGCCTACAAGTTCGGGCTGTTGCACAACAAGCAACTGTTCATCCGCCAGCTCAAGACCAACAACATGGGAAGCCGTACCATCGACGAGGGGGCCATCGACGAGAAGAGCGGCATGAATTTTTCCGAGTATGTCGCCGTCCTCTCGGGAAATACAGACCTGCTGGACAAGGCCCGCCTGGAGAAGAAGATCGCCACGCTCGAAAGCGAACGCCAGGCATTCGTGCGCGGCAAATCATCGAGCCGCTACAAGCTGGAGCAGATCACGGAGAAGATAGAGAAGAACAACGACCTGATACGGCGTATCGGCAAGGATCTGGAACACTTCAAGGCCCGCGTCGAGTTCAACGAGGACGGCTCGTACCGCAATCCCGTGAAACTGAACGGGCTGGAAACCTCCGACCCCAAGCTCATCGGGAAACAGCTCAACCATATCGCCGAAACGGCACGCACGCTCGACAGGCTCGAACCCATCGGGAGCCTCTACGGGTTCGAGCTGCTCGTCCAGAGCGAAACGACCGAGAAAGACGGGCTCGACCTGGTGCAGAACCGTTTTTATGTCCGGGGTGAAGGGGATTATCTATACCAGTACAACTACGGGAATATCGCCTCCGACCCGCGACTGGCGGCGATGAACTTCATCCACGCGCTCGCGACCATTGAGCCGACACTGGAAAAATTCCGGAAAAAGAATGAGGAACTGGAGAAAGATATTCCCGTCCTGCGGGAAGTGGTGGAAAGTTCCTGGCGCAAAGAACCCGAACTGACGGCCCTGAAAGCTGACCTGACGGAAATAGACCGCAGGATACAGCAAAGCCTCAAACCGATAGAGGAGAGCGAGGGAAAGGAGGCGGAGGAGGATAACGACGTGTGCCGGGAGCGGCATGACACGGCGGAAGAGCTCCCGGGGAAAGACAACACGGCGGCCCGTATTCCTTCCCGGCTGCGGCAGATTGCCGACGCCTCCGGGGGGCGCATCGTGATCGCGGGCGTGGGCAGCCCGCCGGAGAACGCCCCCGCGAAGAAAGGGATCAAGATGTAAACGAAAAGCCGACGGAAGTACAGATTTCCGTCGGCTTTTTTCATATGCCCGTGAGCGTTGTCGTCACACTTCCTGCAAGAGTGTTTGCAGCTCCTCCTGCGTGGGAAGATAGGTCATGTACTGGGCGGCGAAGACCTGCTTTTCATCTTCGGGCAGCGTATAACGGACGACCGCGTCGTTTTTCTCCGCGCAGAGGACGATACCCACCGGAGGGTTATCCCCGGGATTCATCAACTCACGGGTGTAGTAATTGACATACATCTGCATCTGCCCCAAATCCTGATGGGTCAGCTCCCCGGATTTAAGGTCTATTAAAACGAAACAGCGGGCCAGGTAATTGTAAAAGACCAGGTCGATGTAGAAATGCTTGTCGTCGAAGGAGATACGCTTCTGTCGCGCGACGAAGGCGAAGCCTTTCCCGAGTTCGAGCATGAAGCGCTGCAAGCGGCTGATGAGCACTTGCTCCAGATCGGTTTCCAGAAAATGCTCTCCCTGGGGGATACCGAGAAACTCCAGGATATACGGGTCGCGGATGATCTCTTTGGGTTCGACACGTCCGGGTTCGGTACGGGAAATCTCCTCTTTCACAGCCTTCTTGTCTCGGCTGGCCAGCAGGCGGTCATAGAAAAGCGTGTTGATTTGGCGGTCGAGCTGCCGGACACTCCAGTTTTCCTTGACGCACTCGTGCAGGTAAAAATCACGGGCGGCATCGCCCGACACCTTGAGAAGCGTGCGGCAATGCGACCAGCTCAATTTATCACACAGCGTGTGATATTTCGGGTAGCACTGGTAAAACTGCCTCATGTACCGCAGGTTGGTGGCCGTGAACCCGTTTCCGAACTCCGCCACGAGCCGCCTGGAAAGGGTGTTGATGACAGCCTTGCCATATCCGGCACGGTCGGTTCCCTGCTGCTCGTACTCCACTATGTATTTCCCTACCTGCCAGTAAGCCCTCACGAGGGTCGAATTGACATGATGTATCACCTTCGCGCGCGCTTCCTGCAAGATATGGCGCACGTTATGCAGCAGCTCTTCCTCCCCTTTGTCGGCAGGATGTATTTTATCAGTTTCTTTCATTGTTCATTATTATATAGGCTTCCAAGTGCAAACATACTGATTTTACGGCAAATATCGAACGGTTGTACCGTCTTGTCGTGCCTTATTCCATGTATCTCCGCGTTTTTCCATGACGCCGGACGCTCGGGACTGGCCTAACCGGAACCGGCAGGACGATCCTTTTTCAGCTTGCGGAAGTTACTGAAGTTACGCTCGATGAACCGCAGGACGTCCGATTCCCGGTAGAAGGTCTTGTGATAGATCATCTCGTAAGGCAGCTCTCCCGAGGTGCGGTAACGCTGGAGTGTGCGCTTGCTGATATTGAGCATGCGGCACAGGTCGTAATTGTCCAGAAGACGCTCCCCGTCAGGCAGGATGGAAAGCGGTTGCTCCACGTCCCCCGCGCACAGCTTCTCGATACGTTCCAGCCGTTCCGAGAGCCGCTGCATCCATCCGTCGAAATATTCCTTGTCCAGAAACATGGCCTACTCCTTTGGTTGGTTCTTGCGCCGCACGGAACGCTCCTTCAGCACACGGCGGATTTCCGTGAGGGAATAATACAGCTTCCGGTTGATGGCCGAATAGGTGATCACGTGATCCGAGCGGAGGCGTTGAAGGGTACGCCCGCTGATGCCCAGGTAACGGCAGACCTGCTCGCCGTCCATCCATTCGTCGTTTATATGCTCCTTATTCCATGCACGCCCCTTTTCAGGGAGAGAGGCGATTGCGGCCTCTATTTTCTCTATACGCCCGACAAGCTCGTTATAGGCTCGCGAACCGATCACTATGATTTTCATACTCCTTTGTTTTTTAGTCTGTTACAAAGGTCGGGCTTATATGGACAGCTTAAAACGAGGTCGGTATGACTTTTTTAATATTACTTTTATTTGTTGATTGTCAAATATTTGCAAACACACAAAAGACATATTTCATTTGATCACGAAAAGTGTACTCGGTATCCGATTAACTAAATCCGCTATAACAAACACATAATCAATAAAATATTCCCTATATATGGATTATGGATAAATAAAACAAAAGACCCGTTTCTCTTTTTAGCAAGAAAAACGGGCTTAAACATAGCCATTTTACCACAAAAACTACATACCCCGACCTCGGTATATAAAAATTTAAGAAACCATTTTGTAAGAATATAATCTATATGCCTAAAGGGATTATTCGTTCTTGTTTTTACCACGATTACGGCTCAAACGGTTCATCCTTTTCAATAACGCCTCTTTTAGACCGTCGAGAAACGGGGTTTGTCGGTTACGAATACGCATATCGCCGAACGTGCGAGAAAAGTTCTTATCCAGCTCAATATTGAATACTGTCTGGATGTATTCTGCCAGTCGAGTGAGCGGGATGTTACCAAATACTTTACGGCTGTCCCACGCGAAGATCTGCTCTACCAGCTCCGTTTTCGTACCGTTCCAAGTCAGTCGGACACGAGGGAGAGATTGTTCCACTTGCCGTTGCTCGAAAACCTCTAATTCTTTGGTCAGGTATTGGATCAGGAATTCATTGGCGAGAATACGAGCCACCTTAAAGTCACAGTTAGTCGAGAACGACGGGTCACGTTCATGATGAAATGATTCCAGGTAAAGGGCTGTATCTATACTACCTCGCAAATAATACATCGAATCCATGTGTGTCAGGCCGGAACGATAATAACGAACAAAATCGGAGCGTTTGGCATTATAGCGGTTGATTGCTTTGATTTCATCAATTAGATAGGCCCTCTGCGATTCGACACCGACCGGACGGTTCATCTCGATATTGTAAATCTTACGGTAATAGATTAAACGATAGAACAGACGAGGTTTGATAACTTTGAAAAACTCTATCTCCTCGGCCTCGTCCCGAAACGTGTACGTGGAGATAAATTCTTTCATCTTTTGGAATGCATCGCCGAGAACGAGAGAGGCTTCGAGTGACTTTTTCAGAATATTCAAGTCTGCCGATTCGATCTTTTTCAGCTTCTTCTCGATTTCTTTTTCCAAATTTAAAACAAATGTATCCATCTATAATTCAATTTTAGATTGCCTTACTATCCATATACTTACCTCGTAAAGTATCCACATCGGCAGAGCGACAAGCGACAGAGTAAAAACATCCGAAGTCGGGGTAATGATTGCCGCCACAACGAGAATGATTATAACGGCATGTTTCTGGTAGCGGCGCATAAAGCCGTCCGAAAGAAATCCCAGTTTGGCGAATAGCCACGAAAGCATAGGAATTTCAAAAACGAGTCCCATTGCAAGACACGTCATCACAAGTGTCGAGATATACGAATCGAGGGTAATGAGATTATCCACATCTCCGCTGACCTGATAAGTCCCCAAAAAGCGGAATGTCAGCGGGAAAATCAGAAAGTAGCTGGTCAATACCCCAAGACCGAACATCACGTAGCCTCCTCCGACCACCCGCGTAACATACCGCCGTTCGTTTTCATAAAGTGCAGGCGATACGAACCGGAACAACTGGTAAAGAATATACGGCGAGGCGCACAACACGCCGGCACATAGTGCAGTCTTCATGTGAATAACGAACTGCTGTGTCAGTCCCGTGTTGATGAGCTGGACAGAGAAAGGTTCGGACAAGCCTCCGCCCCATGCCGCAATCCGATTGAAAAGGCGGTAGGTAATGAATCCGTCGCTCTTGGGGGCGAGTACAACCGAAAAAAGTTGCTCCTTGAAAAAGAACGCCACCACGCCGAACCCGACGGTTACGAGGGTGATCTTTACAATCGCCGCCCGCAACACATCGAGATGGTTCCAAAAGGATTGTTTGTTCTCCGCTGCCATCATCAGTTATTCCTTTTTTTCAGGTTCCGTTTCTATTTCCTGCTTCATTTCATTCATTCCTTCTTTGAATGAACGTACTCCTTTGCCGATTCCTTTCATCAGTTCAGGAATCTTCTTGCCTCCGAAAAACAGCAATACCACGAGTGCGATCAGCAGCACTTCCTGCATGCCGATACCGCCGATAAACAAGGGTGTCATCATTATTGCTTTTAATTTTGGTTATTGTACATTATCGAACGTAAACTCCAAGCGGCTGTCCATCTCATCAAAAATCCCCAAATCAGAGGTTACTTTTCCTATCGGGATAATACGCATGGTAAGTTGTCCCATATTTGGGTCATTGGCTTTCGCGTAAAAGATGGCTATCGTGTTATTGGAAGGGCAATAGGTGATGTCGCCATTCTCGAATCGGAGCTGTCCTTCTTCGGTATGGGTGGGGCGTTGTGGCATGGAACCGTAATATTCGCGGCCACCGTAACGTCCTAAAGTTGCAGTCAGCGGAAATATACCCCTGATTTCATTCGCCAGTGGTGTGTCGAGCCATTCTCCGGTAAAAGTATGTCCGCCGGCAGTAATACGAATCGACTTACCTTGCGGTTCTTCACGCCCGATACCGATTCGTTCGAGCCAGCTCTGCACCCGCGATTCTGCGGAAGGTACATCCGTAGCCTCGATTGCGATTCCGTCAGGGACATTCGCACCGGATGCGGCAGTCTGCACGGAACGATAGCTGCTGCCGGCTCCATATCCGTCATGGGTACAGAATGGCACAACAATCTTGCCCGAAAAATCATAGGCCGAAAGGAATGAAAGTACCGCTTGCGGAACATCGGTTGCCCACACAGGATAACCGATGAAAACCACATCGTATTGATCCATGTTTTCAATGCTGTTTTTAAGTGACGGAAGTGTTCCAGCCGCCTGCTCCGCATGATTCAGATCACGGACATCATCGAACTCCGTCGGATACGGAACGGTCGTTTCTATCAGATGCAAATCTCCGCCGACAGCCGTTTGGATATATCGGGCCACCACCTCGGTTGTACCCCGGTGGGTTCCTTTATCGACAATAATGCTTGCTCCGGTCGAGGCATCCACGTCAGAGGCATAATTCGTGTTCCCCCAACGGCTGAACCAAGCGATCAGGATTTTTCCATTCCCGGGTTTAACCGTTCCCGAACCGTCATCGTTGTCTTCATTGTCCCCCGGATTGTCAGGAGTGTCCGGAGTTTCGGCCTGTGGCTCATCATTCCCTTCGCTGCATCCGGCAAAAGTCATTACCGGAACAAGTAACAATAAACATATGAATAACCGTTTCATCTTTCTTTTCGTTTAATTGATTTCATTCAACCAGTCTGCAATCATCGAGTGGCATCCGGATGTTTGGGATGAACGTATCCACAGGCTCGGAATAAGGAAATTTCCTTCCGGGATAAGTCGTCTGACATCCGACTCAACCCCACTGATTCCACTGCTTGCGCTCGATACTATCAGACCAATGCTTTTCCCTTTCATTTCACTGCCGTGTTGGAACAAGTATGTTTGCAGTGGGGCTGCCATATTGCTCCACCATAGCGGTGCTCCTATGATAATTCTGTCATAATCAGCAATGTTCACATCTACGGATTTGATAGCCGGATAAGAACTCTCGTCATTCGGATTGTTCCGGATAGCCTGAATCAGCGCACTGCCGATAGCGTAATTGTTTGCGGCATAGTCGAGCCCTTCTTCAGCAGGTTCTATTCTTACCGCATCTGCCTCTATTTGTGTTTGCAAATCGGTCACGATGGTATGTCCATTGTTCGTGAAACTGTAATACACAATCAGCGTCTTGCCGGTAGGGTTTGGGTTGGGATTGTTAGGGTTTTCCGGATTTTCCGGTTCATTGCCATCATCCGGATTTTCCGGCGTATCCGGGATTTCGGTTTCCGGGCCATCAAGTCCGTTGTCATCGGGAGAGCAGGCGCTCAATCCCACCGCTACAAAAGCGGCAAATAGTAGATACAGAAACTTTTTCATAATGCTTCTCGTTGTTAAAAATTAAATTATTTGTTATTATTCGATAATACCTATTTGTTTGAGCCATTTTGCAACCTCTTCCCGAGAGTTTTCAGCCCGGTTTCCATACACGGCCAAACTGGCGAGTAATGTCGAGTTGGGGCATACCGAACGGATATCGGACACGCTTTGAGCCGTGCCACTGCCTCCATGCGTACAGAAGGGTGCTATGTACTTTCCCGACAAATCGTAGCCTGCCAGAAAGCTCTTCATGGCTGGGGTAAGATGCCCGCCCCAGATGGGGGTTCGGACAATCAGCATGTCGTACTCGTCCATGTTCTCCACCTTTGTTTTCAATTCCGGGCGATAATCGTTCTCCAACTCTCCGGGGGCAATTTGTATTACCTCCTCGTAAGAATCGGGATAAGGAATAACTGTCTCCACTTCCACTATATCGCAACCGACAAGATCGTGTATGTGGTTGGCAACCATTCGGGTATTTCCACCCCATGAGAAATAGACAATGAGAATTTTTCCGGCATCTCCTGAAACCGTATCTCCCGATCCTACAGTTGCCGGTTCTTCACTGCTGCAAGAAACAAGGCTGAATAGCAGCATGGCCATCATAGCCAATAATCCTTTTGCGTTCATATTCATTATGATTTTAATTTTTCTACAATACAAAAGTATGGAAGCCGGAGAAGATAACCTTTGTTAATCAGCTCAATTAAGTTTGTTGTCAGGCTCAACTGAAAATTCTTTCCAGATGATACTTCTTTCTACCCGTGGCTTCAACAGGTCGAACACATCCATTCCGCACTTTCCAGCAAAGTCGAACAAATTGGCCGCATATCGTTTATCCATATTTATTAAGGTATAAGCGGCTTCTATCGTTTTTAACTGCAATAGTGCTTCCGGCAAAGGTTGCTTCCGGTGAAGGTAAGGGACTAACGACTGGAAGAAACTCTCTATCCCGGGACACGCTGACAAGAGATGCAGGGCCGGAAGAGCTTCCATTGTATGTTTCCGAAACGAGCTGTCCAGTGTTTGGTAAAACTCGCAAAGGAAATGTCTTGGAAACGAAAAGTACAACATCTGACATGGGGCATCCACTTCCGGTTCTGCATAAAGATGCGAGTAACTGTTCCTTCCGATAAAGGCGCAATCTCCCCGGACGATACTCAATGTTTCCCCGCACTGATTCCGCAGATGCAACTGCCCGCTATACAAATAAACCAGCGTGTATCGGGGAAAAAGGTGGCAGGCATGGGAAGCCGCATGAATTGACCAAAAAGAATAAATATCCTGTTCTTCGTTCATGTTCTTTATTATATTGCCGACAATCCGACAAGTGTCGCCGGATTGTCGCGTACCATGTAATTGACTTGTTGCTGCGACAACCCGTTTTCAAGCAACGCGCGGATACAGCGACGCATTCCCTCTACGGGATGCGGCATACCAACTTGACCAAGATCGGTTGTTATAACGCTACGCTCCGGAGCGATACGGGCAAAGCCTGAAAACTCCTTATCGCTCATCCTCTCGAAATCGGGCAATCCCGTACCCGATCCCCACAGATTGGTGATGTAACTATATTCCATCCACGCACCGAGATCAATACACTGTTTGATCTGGTCATGCGTCATTTTCCATATACCGGAATTGGCATGGGTTATGACGCATTTTCTGACTCCGACTTCACGGACTTTACGAGCCAGCACAATGCTTTCTTCCGGAGAAGAATGCCCGGTGGCGAAAATGATATTCGTCTCAGCACATATTTCCATTACCCGCACGACTTCCGGCAGGACATGCCCATTGTCATCCAACACGGGAATACCCTCTTTTTCCCCATGATACCGGATATTTTGGTAAACTGCATCCTGCGTCGGCATCCAGATGCAGCGGCAAAGGTTGTCGGTTGTGGTCACAGCCTTCTCTGCCGCAAACACATTCACTTTATCCCCATGTACGCGGTTCATGCACAGACTACCGAACACCTCAAAACCGGGCAGCTCCTGACGAATCAGATAGGCACGGTCATGGCTACTGAAATCATTGGACTTGAACATCAAGGATTTATAACCGGCGTTATAAGCCGTACGTGCAAACTCCAACTCATTTCCCAAACAGGCTTTGGAATCCGGAGCCGCGTGCAGGTGAATATCGCTGACACCTCTTAACAAGTCATCAGTTTCAAGCGAATCCGAGTGTTCATCAACAGTAAACAACTGTGGTTGTACCTGCGCCGGCAACACTCCCGAAAGTATCATGTATCCTCCTGCTATCAGGGAGTTACGGATAAATTCCCGACGGGATAGGTCATGTTTATTTCTCATCACCTTTGTCATTATTCTGTTTCATAATGCCAAGTTTTTGCAACCATGCTATGACACGATCGAGTGCAGTATCGTATGTACCGCGACGAATCTGTATGCCTTCTAAGACAGTTGATTTAGAACAAAGTGAACGGACAAGCCGATAACTTGCCTCTGCGGAGCTTGTTCCACTTGTACAGAACGGTACGACAGTTTTGCCAGCAAGATCGTGAGTCGTCAAGAAAGAACGGATAGGTGGTGCTGCCGTTTCTACCCAAATAGGATAGCCTATAAACACCATGTCATAAGAAGAGATATTCTCGATTTTTGTTGCCAAAGGAGGGCAATATTCGGATGCCACTTCTTTGCGGACTTGTGCCAACAGTGCGTCATAGTCATCGGTATAAGTATCGACGGTCTTGATTTCCACAAGGTCGCTTTTTACTGTTTCGTGAATGTATCCGGCAATAGTACGGGTGTTTCCCGTATGGGAGAAATAAACGACCAATACCTTTTTATTTCCAGACGGTTCAACAGGTTCTTCCGGTCTTTCTTCAGAAGGCGTGTCTGGTAATTCACTCCGTGGCTCATCAGCAGAACAGCCAGTAGTGACTGACATGAGCCATGCAAAGAGAAATAAGAGTTTCGTTTTCATATTATTATAAATTGGATGTCTATTTTTTTACTGATGAGAATCCCTGTTCCGCCAAAGTCTCTGCTACATTTCCATAATGGAACGGGTGACAGTAAAAGTCCGTTGCCAAGTCAGTCCAGTTTCCTACGCGACTGTTCCACGGGCGTTCTATCAGGTATTTGGCATATCTTCGGTCGTAGGTATCGAGTTTTGCAATCAAATCCGGGTTGTACCTTTCTTCAAAACATACAAGCTCTTTCTGCATACGGGGCTTCAATCCGGGATTTTCTGCCGGATGGCCTATGCAGAGCCCGAGCATGGGAAATACATACTTCGGCAGTTGCAGTTCGCGGATAATTTCCTGTGGATTCTTCCGCACATCACCGATAGGAACTGTGCCAAGGCCCAATGACTCTGCCGCTACGGTAGCCGCTTCGAGGGATATGCCGACCTCATGTGCCCCTACAATTACCGTATCTATGTCCTGCATGACTTCATCGAGTGTCTGCCCTTTCCTTTTGCAGGCAATAGCTACACGGTTATAATCAGCACAGAAAATCAGAAATACGGGAGCTTTGGCAATATGCGGCTGGTTGCCGCACAGCTTGCTGAACAGTTTTCTCCGCTCCGCATCCTTGATTGTCACTATGGAAACAAGTTGTAAATTCACCCAATTGGGGGCTGCCTGTACCGCCTTTACAATTACGTCCAGTTCTTCTTTGCTTACCGCTTCGTCCGTATAAGCACGGATGCTGCGGTGCTTCACCATACAATCTATTATGTTATTGATCATAACTATCCCTTTTTAATTGTTTTTATTATCAGTAAGGCATTGCTATCCGTAACGGTTGCCAAACAAATACCTTTCCTTTACGTATGGCGTAACCGAATCCCGGCCATGGTAGATGGTAAGCAAAAAACATTGATTTAGTTTCTGCCATCTTTCCCAATATCTCCTTTCTCGTTTTTATCGCCATCTTATAGTCCGTATCACTATTGTATATCCAGTCCGGATGTTCAAAGGAAATAATCTCCGAATGGACTATGTCAGCTATATGAAACAGTTCTTCATTGCCGGAATAAATCTTAATAATGGAATGTCCCGGCGTATGCCCCGGTACAACAAGCATTTGTAAGCATCCCAGCAAAGTATCTCCATCGTTATACATTCGTAAACGGTTTTTGGCTGCATTTATATTCCTTCTTGCCACTTGTACCAGCATCTGCATATGTGTCTTATCTGTCATGGTACTTTTTGAGAAATCCGGTATATCTGACAACCAGAAAGTGCACTCTTCCTTAGAAATCCACACATCAGCGTTAGGATAAAGCAGCTCCCCGCTTCTCTTATCTGTCAGTCCACCTATATGGTCTGGATGCGCATGAGAGAGTACCACATCTGTCACGTCTTTCGGCGATAAGCCTGCATACGCAAGGTTTTCACCTAAATGCCCGCTGTCATTTCCAAATATACCACCGGCACCAGTGTCTATCAATACCCGTTTGTCCCCCCATTCCAGCAACAAGACATTCATTGCCAAATCTACTTCAACAGGTGAAGAGAAATGATTCTCCAATGTCTTTGCTACTTTCGTTGAATCAATGCGCTGTGCAAATTCTGCCTGTACCGGATTCACAGGCAAGTGCCCATCGGTAATAACCGTGAGTTTAATCTCACCTACAGTCATGGTGTATAATCCAATATGCCCATGTCCGATAGAATTTTGAGCAAATGTGCAAAACCAGACTCCGGGTATGCAAATAAAAATCAAAAATAATCTCTTCATCACTCCTGCTCGATATTATCATTTGATATGCCGACGGTCTGTCCACCGTCTATTACAAGAGCATGACCCACCATAAAGCCTGCCTCCTCGGAACACAACCAAAGTACGGCAGAAACCACTTCCTCCACCTTTCCCAAACGTCCGATAGGCTCTTGTGCAATCATGGCTTTATAACCTTCAGGTGTGCCACCGGAAAAGCGGCGTATCATTTCAGTGTCAATTACCCCCGGACAAACGGCATTGATACGGATACCTTGTGCGGCATAGTCCAAAGCCGCAGATTTGGTAAGCCCAACCACACCGTACTTGGCAGACACATACGTGGAGCCTCCACGGAAACCTGCCACGCCTGAAGTAGAGGACGTATTGACAATAGCACCACCGTTTTCAAGCATCAAAGGAATTTCATACTTCATAGATTTGAATACTCCGAGCAGGTCTATGCTGTTCAGTTTCTCAAATTCTGCTTCCTCGATTTCATGTAGGGGTTGAATTTTATATTCTATACCTGCATTGTTAAATGCGATGTCGAGCTTTCCGAATGTTTCAACCGTTTTGGTAAGGGCATTTTTGATGTCCTCTGACTTGGTTACATCCACAGGCACTGCCAATACCTTGCCTCCGGCTTCTTCCACCAGACGGGCCGTTTCTTGATTTGCTCTTTCCGACAAGTCTGTTACGACTACATTTGCTCCCTCGCGAGCAAATCCTATTGCGACTCCGCGCCCCAAGCCACCACCGGCTCCCGTAATGAAGGCCACTTTCCCTTCAAATCTTTTTGTTCTATCCATATAACTATCTTTTTTATGTTTCTTAATCATGGTGCAAAGTTAAAGTAAAAGCCCCACGGCATAATTGCTGTGAGGCTCAATGTGTTTTGTTCTGAAGTTCAGAAATAAAATACTCGTCATTAAAACGAGATTTTATTTCTTTTCAAGGGCCTTTTTGAGGAAATCTTCTATTCTATCGAATGGAATGACATCAAGGTTATCGTACAAATCGACGTGATTCGCTCCCGGAATAATCATTAGTTCCTTATTGTCAGTGGTCAGTCGTTTGTAGGCATCTTCGCTGAAGTAGCGGGAATGAGCTTTCTCTCCGTGAATCATCAGCACGGCACTACGGATCTCTCCGATATAGGTGAGCAGCGGCATATTTATGAATGAAAGCACGCTGGTCTTGGAGATTCCCTTGTTGGAGTTGGGAGAACGATGATGATAGCCGCGCTTTGTCTTGTAATAGTCATGGTAATCCTTGACGAATTGTGGCGCATCTTCGGGAACGGGGTCAATCACGCCGCCGTCGAGTTCATTCTCACCTGTTCGGTATGCTTTTGTGCGAAAGTCGTTCAGTTGTCGGCGTAGCTCGTAGCGGGTGTCCGCATTGTCGTTGGCATCGAAATATCCGTTGGCATTCACCCTGCTCATATCGTACATGGTAGAGGTAACGGTTGCCTTGATACGTGGGTCGTTGGCCGCAGCATTAAGGGCGAACCCGCCCCAGCCGCAGATGCCGAGAATACCGATACGCTCCGAATTGACATCCTCGCGGGTGGTCAGGTAATCGACCGCTGCGCTGAAATCATCGGTGCTGATTTCCGGCGAGGTCAGATAGCGGGGCGTACCGCCGCTCTCGCCATAAAACGAGGGATCGAAAGCGATGGTCAGGAATCCCCGTTCGGCAAGGGTCTGGGCGTAACGTCCCGACACCTGCTCCTTGACCGCCCCGTAAGGGCCGCTCACAGCGATAGCGGGCAAAGTACCTTGCGCATTTTTCGGCTTATACAAGTCTGCTGCAAGCGTGATGCCATAGCGGTTGTGGAAGATAATTTTCGTGTGTTCCACTTTCTCACTCTGCGGAAATGTCTTGTCCCATTCCTGTGTCAAATTCAATGTATCCATATCTATTGATTTTATCTCCTTTTCCTTGTTATTACCGATGCTGCAACTCGTAAAAGCCAGCAACGTCATGATAGCAAATGCTTGTATCTTCATAATCTTCTCGGATTTATATTATTTCATCTTGTAGCGCAACCAGACTATATCCGTCGGCCACTGTTCCACGCTTTCCAGTTTCAGACGGAACGGTTTGCATCCCGTGTCGGCTATACCGTCGAAAACGGTAGTCTGCCCCTTGCGCCCGTCAATGCCGGGGGCTACCATGATACTGACTTCATCAATCAGTCCGGCCTCTAAAAATCCGCCGCAGATATGCCCGCCCCCGACTATTGCAAGGCGTTTAACCCCGAAATGCTCGGACAGGGCTTCCATCGCTTTGGGCAAGTCGATTAGTCCTTTCCCGGCCGCAATCCAAGAAATGCCTTGCTGCCGGAGTGTTTCCAGATACGCTTCGGCTACTTCCTCGCTGACGATGCAGAGCAACGGATGCCCGTCGGCTTCATCCGCCTGCCAACGCAGTTTTCCATGAGTATCTACTACAATGGTGTATTCGTCCGATTTTCTGGCGACATAAATGGAAGTCCTGCCTATCGGGGTTCCCTCCATTCGGGAAGATTCCTCTTTGACAGCCATACATTCCAAAGCGGTAGTCACCCGCCCGGAAAGTTTCGAGCAAGAACCGAGTTTCTCTAATGCGATATAGTATTCATCTGTACTCAGTTGCCCGACCATCGGACAGTCGATGCGACCATCGACGGATGTCATCATGTGACTGATAATGTAAGGTTTCATATTTTACTGTTTTATAATTATTCGGAACAAAGGTAGCTCTGTTTATCCGGCCCGTCATTAGACGGATTACGGATTGAGCCACCATTTTTACCGATTTTAGCGTCCTACCTGTTTTTGCTGTTCGGCGTTGTAACGATCTCCCACAACCGGAATGGCAGCCACCGTATCTTCCAACTCCTTCCACTCTTCCGGAGAGAGGGAAAATTCAAGAGTGCGCAGATTCTCTTCCAAATGCGCCAGTTTCGTCGTTCCGGGAATCGGCACGATCCACGGTGCTTTCTGCAACAGCCAGCCGAGGGCTACCTGTGCCGAGGTCATGCCCCGTGTACGGCCGAAGGCTTGCAGCGCGTTCACGATGCGCGTGTTGGCCCGCATCGCCTCCGGCTGAAAACGCGGAAGAGTTTGACGATTGTCATTGTCTGGGGCGAAGACCGTATATTCGTTGATGCAGCCGCCCAAAAATCCACGGTTAATCGGGCTGTACGGAACGAAGCCGATACCTAGATCCCGGCAGGTATCGAGTACACCGTTTTCCTCCACGAGCCGGTGCATAAGATGGTATTCGCTTTGGATAGCAGTCAGCGGGCAGATAGCGTGTGCCTTACGGATGGTTTCGGCACTCACCTCGCACATCCCCCAATGCTGTACTTTGCCCTCTTTCATCAGGTCGGCAATGGTCGCTGCCACCTCTTCTGCCGGAGTGTTCGGATCGGCACGGTGCTGGTAAAACATCGGCAAGGTTTCGAGCCGCAGGCGTCGGAGCGATTCCTCGCAATAACGGCGGATTGTTGCAGGTCGGCTGTCCTGACGTCCCGTTCCCTTACCGTCGATGACTTCATGCCCGAATTTAGTCGTTACACTGATCCGCCCCTTGAGCTCGGACAACGCTTCACCCGCCAAATTTTCATTGGTCAGCGGGCCGTAGATGATTGCCGTGTCGAAGAGCGTCACGCCTCGATCTACCGCCTCGTGCAACAGCCGGATACATTGTTTCTTGTCCGGGTGCTGGCTGCGGTTATAGGTCATACCCATCACGCCGAAACCGAGAGCCGATACCTCGAAGGCCGCCTTCCCCGTTCCCAATACGCGATGTCCTTTGATACGGGCGGCGCCTGTATCATCGTTTCGTGATGCTTCCGGTTGTTTCGGCTCGGCAGCAAAAACCTTGTTAAGTCCGGCAGGCATAGCCAATGCAGCTCCCGCCAGTGCCGCCGTTTTAAGAAATCCACGGCGGCTGATGTTCATTTTATTATCTTCTTTCATTGTTTTACGTTTTTGTGATTAGTGAATAGAAAAGGCACCGTCCACCAAAAGGGCATGACCATCCACGAAACTTGCCTGCTCGGAGCAGAGCCATAGGACGGCATTGGCTATCTCTTCGGGTTTACCAAGACGCCCGGCAGGAATATCACGAAGCAAATCGACTTCCACTTGCGGATTGCGTCGGATCAGCTCTTCTGCCATCGGGGTGCGGATAGCACCCGGACAGACCGCATTAATACGAATCCCTTTTGCCGCATAGTCGATGGCCGCGGTACGGGTCAGACCGATCACGGCATGTTTACAGGCGATATAGGCTGCCTGTCCGGGAAATCCCGTCACACCGCCTTGTGACGAGGTATTGACAATCGCTCCGCCGCCCTGTTTCAGCATTTGGAGAATCTCGTAGCGCATACAGTTCCATACGCCTTTCAGATCGACAGCCACCGTGCGGTCGAACTCCTCGTCGGTAATCTCCGCCATCGGACGTTGCGGGGTTTGGATGCCCGCGTTGTTGTGTGCCGCATCGAGTCGGCCATAGGTCGTAACGATCCAGTCTATCATCGTCTTTACGGCTTGCGTGTCCGATACGTCGCAACGATACGAAACAGCCTCATAACCTTCCGAGTTTAATTTTTCGGCCTGCTCTTTCGGTTCGTTGATATCTACCAGAATAACCGTTGCACCGGCTTTTGCGAATCCTTCGGCACAAGCAAGACCGATTCCGGCCGCCGCACCAGTTACCATTGCTACTTTTCCATTCATTGTTTCCATAAATCTTCATGTTTTAATGTTCTGCTGCAAAGTTAAAAAGAGAGCCCCGCAGCGTCTTTGCTGCGAGGCTCAAAATACTTTGTTGGGAAGTTCACTCCGTTAAAATTACATGCCGGGGTTTATATGCCTGATCACTCTGGCGGGATTTCCGGCAACAATAGTGTCAGGCTCTACATCGTGCGTTACAACGCTGCCGGCTCCGACCACCGCATTCTCACCGACAGTAACACCCGGAAGAATGGTCGCGCCGGCTCCGATCCACGCCCGCTGGCAGATATGTACAGGCTTGCAGGTAATTACCGACCTATTTTCCAAATCGTGGTTATTGGAGATAAGTTGAACATTTGCGGCTATCTGGACGTCATCGTCGATAGTAATTCCTCCTGCCGACATCATCAGACAACCGGGCATAATGATTACATTGCTCCCGAATTTCACGTTGACAGTCCGGACACCCGAAAACGGAGTTTCGATGCGACATCCCTCACCGAGATTCGGGAACACCTTATGCAGCAGTTCATCGTACTCTTCGGTATCCGGCATCGTATGGTTCAACCGGAAGATATTTTGCCGCAACTCCTTTGCTTTTGCCAGTTCCTCTGCCGTCTGATTCCGACAGTCGATTCTCAACTCTTCCATAAACTTACTTGCTTGCCTGTTTCGCCCATTCTCCGGCTTGTTTTATACCTCCGTTAAGCAACCGGCCCTCTTTCCACACGATTTTCGGGTAGAGTTTCTTGAGCTGTTTGACACTGCCCGTTATCGAACTTCCGCCGGAAGTGGCGAACGGAATGACGGTTTTACCGGAGAAATCGTATTTTTCAAGGAACGTATTGACCGGACGCGGACATAAGTCCCACCAGATAGGATACCCCACGAATATCACGTCGTAATCTTTCGGGGTAACAGATTCACCGCCCAATTCCGGGCGTGAGTTTTCGGTTGTCATTTCAACCGAACTTCGGCTTTTCTTGTTGTTCCAATCGAGGTCGGCCGATGTGTAGGCTTTAGCGGGAGTTATCCGGTAAAGTTTACCGCCGGTTGCTTTGGCAATGGCATCCGCTACTTTTTCAGTTGTTCCGGTACAGGAGAAATAGGCGACAAGAATTTTCTTGTCCGATGATACATTGGTGTCCGTGACTTGTTGCTGCGCATTTGCCGCACCGCTGAAACCGATAAGGCTCATAATTATCAATATTATATGTTTCATCTTATTTTAATTTTGAATATTCTTTATCACTTACAGGCTCAAGCCATTCGTTGTTGCTATTCTCGCCGGGAACCTCTATGGCAAGGTGGGAAAACCAACTGTCAGGTGCAGCCCCGTGCCAGTGTTTCACGCCGGCCGGAATGTGGATGGCATCGCCGGGTCGCAATTCGACCGCTTCTTTTCCCCATTCTTGATAATAACCGCGACCTCCCACGCATACGAGCGTCTGCCCGCCGCCTTTCGTGGCGTGGTGTACATGCCAGTTGTTACGGCAACCCGGCTCAAAAGTGACATTTACGACAGGCACTCCAGCCGTCACTACGGGCGCAACATAGCTTTGCCCCATAAAATACTTGGCATAGGCATCATTCGGCTTGCCAACCGGAAAAATGATGGTTTGTGCATATCCTTCGAGCGAACCGACTGCGGTACTATCGGCATTTTCGGTCCAAACTTCTTTTGCCATACGAAAAGCCGCCCATGCCTTGGGCCATCCTGCATAGAAGGCGGCATGGGTGAGGATTTCGGCCATTTCGGTTTTGGTTACTCCGTTTTTTTTGGCCGATTCAAGGTGATACTTGAACGAAGAGTCGGTCAATCCCTGCGACATGAGGGCAACCACCGTTACGATGGAACGGTCACGGAGCGAAAGCAGGTCGTTGCGGCTCCAGACCTCCCCGAAAAGGATGTCGTCATTGAGGTGCGCGAACTCGGGAGCGAACTCGCCGAGTGTGTCACGTCCGGCTGTTTGCTTGATTTTTACTTGTGATCTTGCCATGATTGGAAATATTAAAGTTAATAATAAAACCAATGAAGTTACTTTTGTTTTCATACCGTTTGATTTTAATTCTACTTTTATAGAGATCGGCATTCGATTCTCAAATGCAAAGATACGAAACGAGCCTTGCAACGACTTTGCTGCAAAGCTCAAATTTCTTTGTCTGGAGGTTCATTTTACCAAGATGGAGCTGCCCCGTATGCTTCCTTGTATATTTTGGAGAAATGCGACAAGTTTTTGAAACCTACGTCGAAACAGGCTTCCGTTACCTTCTTTTTCCCCGATTTGATCAAGTCATGAGCAGCTTCGAGGCGCCGTTTGATGATCCATTTTTGGGGTGTCAGGTCGCTCACTTTGGCAAAATCCCGTTTGAACGTGGCCAGGCTGCGCCCCGTGTAACTTGCGATTTCCTCCATCGACAAGTCGCACATATAGTTTTCGTTCAGGTAATCGAGGATGTCTATTTTCCAAGGTTCGACGAAATCGAACAGCGAAGCATAAAGGTTCCTGTCCGTGTTGAGCAAGACATAGACGCCCTCGATCATCTTCAATTTCAGAATATCCTCCGAAGGCTTCTCTCCGGCATCGAAATAAGGAACGACCGACTCGAACAGAGAGCGGATATCCGGTCGGTTGTTCGGCAATACACGCAGACTCATCTTTTCGCGCTTTGAATCAGCAGGAATCTCTTGACGGTTGAGTGTTTGGTAAAACTCCCGAAGAAAAGCCCTTGAAAATTTCAACGTGATAGAGTGGTAGGGTTCCCCATCCTTTACATGTTTCTGTAACCACATCCTGTTGTCACGTCGCATGAAAGCGCAATCCCCCGGATGCAAAAGCGTTTTCTTTCCGCGTTCCTCGATTTCCAATTCTCCGGAACACAGATAAATAAGCGTATGTTCCCGATTTTCGTGGGCGCATCCCCGGTCATTGGTAAAAAAACTCGCTATAAGCACATTCGAGCAATCGAATACATCAAGTTTTTCCATATTCTTGGCTTTTTATTTTTGCAAAAATAGTGCATTATTTTCAGACATTGTTTGTTATAGGGATCATTTTGAAGTCAAACATTTTTTTCATATTGTGATTTCCTAAAAAAAAACTATCTTTGCAGTATCGTAATGGAGTTGTTTGACAGCATGAGAAATATAGTGTATCAAAGTACTTGGCCTATTTCTTATCCATTGCCCATTCTCATGCGAGTTCCTTTTAATCTACTCGTAGTCAACTAAATACATACAGACTACATCAAAGATAATGAAAAATAACCGTCGCCGTGCTTCCGGCTCCCGAATTTGTGCTATTTTTGCCCCATGAAAATTCTTCTCGTCGTATTGGGATGCATCTCGTGCGTGCTGGGCATCGTCGGCATATTCGTCCCCCTGCTGCCTACCACGCCGTTCCTGTTGCTATCGGCGGCCCTTTGGGTGCGTTCTTCGCCCCGGCTTTACGGTTGGCTGCTCGCACACCCCTGTTTCGGCGAGTATGTACGGAACTTCCGCGAAAATCGCGCCATACCGCTCCGTGCCAAGATCATTTCCCTGACGCTCATGTGGGGGACGATGCTCTACTGCATTTTCGCGCTGCTTACCGCCTGGTGGTGGGCGCAGGCAGCCCTACTTGCCGTCGCCATTGGCGTGACGTGGCATATCCTTTCGTTCGCCACCCTGAAAAAGGGGGTGCCGGTGCAGGAAGACCCCGAAGGGGAATAACCCCGGCCGCGGGACGGCAACGTCCGGAGGCGGGGCTCCGCGGGGAGAGACCGTTTGCCTGCCATGAAAAAACGACCCGGAAGGGTCGTTTTTGTTTTCAGGACGTTTCTCCGCATTTTAATCCTCTGCAGGCTGCCTGTCCATGTCGAGCATCGAGTAGCAGACGGTGTAATAGCCCTCGGGGCTGTCCGGAGCCGGGATTACCGAAGTCCCGATGCGGAGCCGGTAGATATATCCCGGTTCGTATTCGAACCCTTCGATGCGGAACGGCCACGGCTGCCATTCGTTCAGTCCGGACTCGGGGAACCGTACGCCCAGGAATCGCTGTCCCCGGTAATTCATCGGCTGCGGGGCGACCTCCATCGTGAAGACCGGGAAGAACTGGTCGGGGATGACCGAGGTCGCCGGGGTCTTCGAAATTTGCTCCAGCAGGGTGTAGCGGATCGAAGAGCCGTCCTGGGGCGGATCGGGCAGTTGTTCGGCTTTTATGCGGAGCCGGTATTCGTAACCCGCCTCGAAATCGAATCCCTCGATGCCCTGATATACGGCACGCCACGACGTGTCGTCGTTGGCCTTGACGAGCAGTACGGGCTGCAACGTACTCGCCCCGTGGGCGATGCCCAGTTGCGAGGCGACCGTCCATTCGCGGATTTCATATTCGTCGTCCTTATCGCAGGCCGTGCATACGCAGGCCGCCAGCAGGAGCGTCAGTATATATCTTTTCATCTCTGTCGTTTTTCCGTTCGTTTCCTTTTTATAAACGGAGAAATTGCCTGATACTGCATGCTATAGGTAAAAAAACGGATGCCGTCCCGTTTTTTTTCGGCCGGATGCCTCAGGCCAGGTATTTTTCCGCGGCGCTGATCAGGAACCCGAACAGCAACGCGTTGAACAGCACCACCGGGATGGCTTTGCGCTCCCTGCCCGAGAAGGTGAAGAGCACGGGGATCATCAGCATCAGCGTGACGGCCATGCCGTCCGCCCACCAAGGCAGGTAGGGCAGGTCGCTGTAAAAGACGATGACGGCCGCAAAGAAATAGATGAAGAATGCCGACAGGCACGAACGCATCGGCAACCGCTGAAAAATCATCGGGATGATGTCCAGCGTCCCTGCGACGGCGCCGACGGCCAGCGATAAGGTGAAATGATCCATTTTCCGGGTTCGGTTTATGCGTTATGCGGCGGCCGTTTACTTCGAAGCGCGTTTGCGGTCTACCTCGTGCAGCAATATCTTGCGCAGGCGCATGGCGTGGGGCGTAACTTCGACGTATTCGTCCGCCTGGATGTATTCCAACGCCTCTTCGAGCGTAAAGACCTTCGGCGGGGCGATCGAGGTTTTGTCATCCGACCCCGAAGCGCGCATGTTGGTGAGCTGCTTGGCCTTGGTGACGTTGACCGTGATGTCGTTCTGGCGCGTGTGCTCGCCGATCACCTGCCCCTCGTAGACCTGATCCATCGGGTTGATGAAGAAGCGTCCGCGATCCTGCAGTTTGTCGATCGAATAGGCGAAGGCCGTGCCGGTCTCGCCCGAGATGATCGAGCCGTTGGTGCGCATCTCGATTTCGCCGACCCACGGTTCGAAATCCTTCAGGCGGTGCGTCATGATCGCCTCGCCGGCCGTTGCCGTCAGCATGTTCGACCTCAGGCCGATGATGCCGCGCGAGGGGATGTCGAACTCCAGCCGCACGCGGTCGCCGTTCGACGTCATGTTCCTGAGCGTGCCTTTGCGCTTGGTGGCCAGTTCGATCACCGTGCCCGAGCAGGTTTCGGGGCAGTCGACGGTCAGTTCCTCGACCGGTTCGCATTTCTTGCCGTCGATCTCCTTGACGATCACGCGGGGCTGTCCGACCTGCAATTCGTATCCTTCGCGGCGCATGGTCTCGATCAGCACCGAAAGGTGCAGCACGCCGCGGCCGAATACGTTGAAACTGTCGGCCGAAGGGCCGGGCGTCACGCGCAGCGCGAGGTTTTTCTCCAGTTCGCGGTCGAGGCGCTCCTTGATGTGGCGTGAGGTGACGTATTTGCCGTCCTTGCCGAAGAAAGGCGAGTTGTTGATCGTGAAGAGCATCGACATGGTCGGTTCGTCGATGGCGATGGGGGGCAGCGGTTCGGGGTTCTCGTAGTCGCATATCGTGTCGCCGATCTCGAACCCTTCGATGCCCAGGATGGCGCAAATCTCGCCGCACGGCACTTCGTTGACCTTCTTTTTGCCGAGACCTTCGAAGACCATTAGGTCTTTGATCCTGGTCTTCTGCATCGTTGCACCGTCGCGCTTGGCCAGCGTGACGTTCTGTCCCGCCCTGAGCGAGCCGCGCGTCACCTTGCCCACGGCGATACGGCCCGTGTAGGAGGAGTATTCGAGCGAGGTGATGAGCATCTGGGGCGTGCCTTCTACCACGGCCGGTTCGGGTATCTCGTCGATGATGGCGTCCAGCAGCGGGACGAGCGAGTCGGTCGGCTCGTTCCATTTGTGCGACATCCAGCCCTGTTTAGCCGAGCCGTAGATGGTCTTGTAGTCGAGCTGCTCCTCGGTGGCGTCGAGCGTGAACATCAGGTCGAAAACCTGCTCGTTGACCACTTCGGGACGGCAGTTGGGCTTGTCGACCTTGTTGATCACCACGATGGGCTTCTTGCCCAGCGCCAGCGCCTTTTGCAGCACGAACCGGGTCTGGGGCATGGTGCCTTCGAAAGCGTCGACCAGCAGCAGTACGCCGTCGCACATATTCAGCACGCGCTCGACCTCGCCGCCGAAGTCGGCGTGGCCCGGGGTGTCGATGATGTTGATTTTATAATCCTTGTAAATTACCGAGACGTTCTTCGAGAGGATCGTGATACCGCGTTCGCGTTCGAGGTCGTTGTTGTCGAGGATCAGCTCGCCGGTTTGCTTGGCGTTGTCGCGCAGGATGTTGCCGGCCAGGATCATCTTGTCTACGAGCGTGGTTTTGCCGTGATCCACGTGTGCAATAATTGCAATATTGCGTAGTTTTTGCATGTGAAAAGAATTTGTGGTGCAAAGGTAACAATTTCTCGGGAAAATATACTAAATTTGTTGCCTTATTAAAAATGTTTAATATTATGGAACCCACCTTCAACGTCCGGCAGCAGAGCGGGATTTATATTGGGCCCACGTCCGACATCCTGCCGGGAGTACTGCCCGAGGGACGCGTGGTCGTCGTATCCGATGCCACGATAGACCGGCTCTACCACCCGATGCTGGCTCCTTACGATACGGTGCTGATCGGCCTCGGGGAGAGTATAAAGACCCTGCAAACCGTCGAATCGATCTACCGCCGCTTCATCGAACTGGGCGTCGACCGGTCGACTTTCGTGCTGGGGATCGGGGGCGGTATCGTGACCGACGTGACGGGTTTCGCCGCCGCGACCTACATGCGCGGCCTCGATTTCGGCTTCGTCTCGACGACCCTGCTGGGGCAGGTCGACGCCAGCGTGGGCGGCAAGAACGGCGTGAATGTCGACGGATACAAGAATATGGCGGGAACGTTTTCGCAGCCCCGGTTCGTGGTCTGCGACCCCGGGATGCTGCGCACGCTCTCCGACAGGGAGTTCCGTGCCGGACTGGCCGAAGTCGTCAAGGCGGCCGTCATCGCCGATGCCGGCCTTTTCGCGCGTATCGAAGCCACGCCTTTCGACGCCCTGCGTTCCGACACCGACCTGCTTACGGATGCCGTTTCGGCGTCGATCCGCGTGAAGGCAGATATCGTCGAACGCGACGAGCGCGAGTCGGGCGACCGCCGCAAGCTCAACCTCGGGCATACGCTGGCGCACGCCATCGAGAAATGTACCAACCGTCTGAACCACGGCGAGGCCGTGGCGGTGGGCACGGCGCTGATTGCCGATGCCTCGGTGAAGCTCGGTGTACTGGCGGCGGAAGACCGCGACCGGATCGCCGGGGTGCTGAAAAAACTGGGGTTCGACCTCACGCCGCCCGTCGATGTGAAACGACTGCTCAAGGAGGTGGACAAGGACAAGAAGAACGAAGACGGTATGCTGCGTATCGTGGTGCCGGTAGGCATCGGCGACTGCGACGTGCGCCGGATGTCGCACGACGAGTTTGCGGCGCTGTTTGCGTGACCCGGTCGGTACAGGCATTATCGTGCAATAAAAACACCCGGCTTTCGGCCGGGTGTTTTTATTGCACGATACCCTTCCGGGACTATACCTCGGTCAGCGTCCGGAGTTTTTCGATATAGGCGTCCCAATCGGCGATGGGCTGCCGTGCGACGCCCGATTCGATCGCGGCGCGTGCCACGGCGGGCGCTACGGTACATAGCAGCCTCGGGTCAAACGGCTTGGGAATCAGATAGTCGCGGCCGAATTCGAGTTTTTCGAGCGCATAGGCCCGCAGCACCATTGTCGGTACCGGTTCCTGGGCCAGCTCGGCGAGCGCATGTGCCGCGGCGAGTTTCATCGCTTCGTTGATCTTCGTGGCCCGGACATCGAGCGCCCCGCGGAAGATGTAGGGGAACCCCAGCACGTTGTTGACCTGGTTGGGGTAGTCCGAGCGCCCCGTGGCGAAGATGATGTCCGGGCGCGATACGACGGCTTTGTCGTAGGCGATCTCGGGGTCGGGGTTGGCGAGCGCCATGACGATCGGGTCGGTCGACATCGTGCGCAGCATTTCGGGCGTCAGCACGTCGGCTGTCGAGACCCCGAGAAAGAGGTCGGCGTCGTGCAGCGCCTCGGCCAGCGTGGTGATGCGGCGCGTGGTCGCGAATTCGCGTTTTATCTCGTTGATGTCCGTACGGTAAGTCGTGACCACGCCGCGGCTGTCGCAGAAGACCATGTTCTCGCGGCGGACGCCAACGGCGATGAACAGCCGTGCGCAGGCGATGGCAGCCGCCCCGGCGCCGTTGACCACCACGCGGAGTTTGTCGAGCGTCTTGCCGGCGATCTTTACGGCATTGAGCATTGCGGCGGTCGAGATGACGGCCGTGCCGTGCTGGTCGTCGTGCATCACCGGGATGTCCAGTTCCTCGCTCAGCCGGCGGTCGATCTCGAAGCATTCGGGCGCCTTGATGTCCTCGAGGTTGATGCCCCCGAACGTCGGGGCTATCGCCTTCACCGTGCGGATGAATGCCTCGGGATCGGTTTCGTCGACTTCGATGTCGAAGGCGTCGATGTCGGCGAAAGTCTTGAAGAGCATGCTTTTACCTTCCATGACGGGCTTGCCTGCCAGAGCTCCGATATTGCCCAGTCCCAAAACGGCCGTGCCGTTCGAAATGACTGCTACCAGATTGCCTTTGTTCGTGTAACGGTAAACCTCTTCGGGGTTAGCTTCGATTTCGCGGCACGGTGCTGCGACGCCGGGCGAATAGGCCAGCGACAGGTCGTGCTGCGTGTGATAGGGCTTCGTCGGTACGACCGCGATTTTCCCTGGGCGGCCTTCGCTGTGATAGCGCAGAGCCTCCTGATCCATTTTACCTTTTCTCATTATCCTAACTGTTTTGCTTGTGTCTAAAAGACACAACGTGAAAAATCCTGCAATTATTGCGCCCTTCCGTCCCGGAGCGGGCATCGTACGGGGCGGAGTTAAAAATAAACCCTCAGCCCTCCCCCGAACTGGAAGCGGAAGATGCCGCCGAGCAGGTTCAGCTCCGCCCCATCGTCGACATCCGGCGAGTCGACGATCAGCCATTGCCCGCTGATCCCCGCGCCCAGGCCGATGTGGCGTCCCAACATGAACTCCACGGAGGCCGATTCATGGATGCCGACGCCGCCCCTGCTGCCCGACGTATCGCCGTAGCTGCGGATGTAGCGGCCGTAGCCGATGCCCGCGCTTTCCCGGAAGAGCCATCTGCGCCCGGCCCGCTGCCGGGCGACGAACTCCGGTGCGATGTAGTGGATGCGGCTCGTACGCCGGATCCCGTTGCGTTCGGCCGAGATGAATCCGCCCGAGTAGACGATTCCGGCGCCGAAGCCCCGGCGCGACGTCCAGTTGTACCCGGCACTGATGTCGTAGCCTTCGTTCAGCGAGCCGGAAGAGCTTTCGGCCAGGTAAAGCGTCGAGATGACGGCCGTATACGCCGCGTTGGCAAAGAACGTGTGCTGCGGACGGTCGCGCGGGGCGAGGTGCTGTGCCCGCTTCGGCAACGTGCGGATGACGGTCGCATTCCCGTCGGGAACCGCTTGCAGGCTTTGCCCTTCGGGAACCGGTGTGGCCGCCGTCCGGGATTCCTGTGCGGCGGACACTCCCGCCGGGGAGGTGCCGTCGCCGGGTGCGGCGGCATGGAGCCGCAGGGCACTACCGAAGGCCAGCATCAAGAAGAGTATGTGACGGTAAGGTTTGGCGGATAAACGGTTGCTGCTCATGTTGTCTGTAATTGTTTTTTCGTGGACAGGATCAGAAAAAATAGAAACTCAAACCGCCGTTGAAACTTATGTGCGTCATGGTGGTGTTGTCCTTGCTCATGCGTTGGCGCAGCGTGCGGCTCTTTTCCGGGTCGAAACGTGCGTGCTGTACCAGTACGTGCGCCCCGATGCCGAGCCAGGGCTTGATCCGGTAGTTGAACCCCGCCGTGCCGTGGACGCCGAAGCCGCCGATGCTCTCCGTGTTGTGCATCATGCCTTCGAAATAGCGCATGTAGCCGATGCCGACCGACTCGTGGAACGTCCATCTGCGGCCGACATTCTGGTAAAGTGCTATTTCCGGTGCGATGTAATGCAAGGATATGTTGAGTTTTTCGTAGTCGGAGTCCATGGAGACGTAACGTTGTTTCCCGGAAGTGAAATGTCCCGTATAACGTATCCCGACGCCCAGGCCGATACGGGATATCCATTGGTAACCGGCGTCGACCGAGACCCAGTGTTTGGGGTCGCCGTCGCAATTGCGCGGGAACTTGAATTCGCTGGTTAGCATGGAATACCCCGCGCTTGCGTGCAGGATGTTGTACCTCGGGTTGACCTTCTTGCGTTCCGGATCCGTTTTGTCGGCAGGCACTATCTCTGGTGTCCCGCTGTACTGCGCGATCCGGACTTGCTGCGCCTCCGCATTTCGCGCGTACGATGCCGTGTACACCGAATCCGGGAGCAGGAGCATGTCCGCTGAGATCTGGTGGCAGGATTTACCCAGCGCCGCAGGCTTTTTATGCCAAACGACGTGGAGGCCGTTGCCGCCGATCTTGTTCGTTTCGTTTTTTGCCAGCCGGATGATGTTTTCATAACTGCATCCGGTCGAGAAGCCGCTGTCCTTGATCCATACCGACCCGAGCGTTTGGGCCGGGGCGGGAACCGTGTCGGCGAGGTCGTAAACCAGCACGGGACTCTCTTCCGTGCGTGCCGGGTAGCTTTTCTGGATGTTGGTGTAGATCGCCGGGGTGCATCCCGTTGCGGTGAGCATCGCGGTGGCGGCGATGAGTTGCAGTGAGGTTGTGAAGTTGCGCATGGCGTATAAGGGATTGTGTGAGGCGGAGTGGAACGTCAGAATAGCGCGGCTTCGGTGCCGCCCGGCGGCGTGAAACCCAGGTGCTTGTATGCGAGCTCGGTGGCTTCGCGGCCGCGGGGCGTGCGTTTGAGGAACCCTTCCTTGATGAGGAACGGTTCGTAGACTTCCTCGATCGTGCCGGCGTCTTCGCCGACGGCCGTGGCGATGGTATTCAGCCCGACGGGGCCCCCGCTGAACTTCTCGATGATGGTGCCGAGTATCTTGTTGTCCATCTGGTCGAGGCCGCGCGAGTCGATGTTGAGCGCCGAAAGCCCGATTCTGGTGATCTCCAGGTCGATGTGCCCTTCGCCCTTGACCATTGCGAAGTCGCGCACGCGGCGCAGCAGGGCGTTGGCGATGCGGGGCGTGCCGCGCGAGCGCAGGGCCACCTCGTGCGCCGCATCGTCGTCGATCGAGACGTCGAGGATGCGTGCCGAACGCCTGACGATGCCGGCCAGTACCGGGGCGTCGTAATATTCCAGATGGCACTGGATGCCGAAGCGTGCGCGCAGGGGCGATGTGAGCAGCCCGCTGCGGGTCGTGGCGCCGATCAGCGTGAAAGGCGCCAGCTCGATCTGGATCGAACGTGCCGAAGGGCCTTTGTCGAGTACGATGTCGATCTTGTAGTCCTCCATCGCCGAGTAGAGGTACTCCTCGACGATCGGGCTCAGGCGGTGTATCTCGTCGATGAAAAGCACGTCGCCGGGGTTGAGGTTGGTCAGCAGCCCAGCCAGGTCGCCCGGCTTGTCCAGCACGGGGCCCGATGTGACGCGCAGCTGCGCGTGCATTTCGTTGGCGATGATGTTGGCAAGGGTCGTCTTGCCCAGTCCCGGGGGGCCGTGCAGCAGTACGTGGTCGAGCGAATCGCCGCGCATGAGCGCCGCCTTGATGAAAATATGGAGGTTGTCGACGATCTTGTCCTGCCCGGAGAAGGTTTCCAACTCCTGCGGACGTATCTTGTTTTCGAATTCGAGATCGCTCTCTGTGTTGCGTACGATTGACATGTTGCAAAGATAACGATTTTGTGCTACTTTGCCGCGGCGGGGCGAAAAAAAATCCGGCCCGCAGGATATGCGGGCCGGGGTCGCTGCCGGAAGCTCCGGCTATTGCTCACGCGGCAGCTCGATCTTTATGTATTTCACTCCGTTCATGCGGGTGTTCACACGCAGGATGATACCTTTCTTGCCTTCGAGATCCTCCTTGAAGGAATCCAGCTTGAACGAGACATAGCGGTCGTAGTTGTATCCGCCTTCGTCGCCGTGGGCGTCGCGGCGCAGTTCGAGGTTTTGGTACCCCTCTTCCGTGTATTCCGGGGCGATCTCCGTCACGTCGTTGCGTACCAGCAGGAAGGTGTGTTTCGTGAGGTCACAGGCATTAAACCCGATCCAGACATTGAGGTAGTTGTTGTTGAGGAATGCCTCCCTGAAGCTGGTTTTGTCGTCTTCCAACGCGTCGAGTTCCTCCTGGGTGGTCACGACTTTCGTGCCGCCCGAGTAGATGTCCTGTATGTAATAGAGCGCCATGTTGTAGTCATAGCCTTCCACCTTATTGTTCAGCAGATTAAATGCGATGATCGCACGCGTGTCCTCTTCCGCTTTGTATGCGCCCAGGCGGCTCTTATCCCCGGGGTAGATCGTCTTCCCGTCGTCGAGCATGAAATAAAAGTCATTGTTTTCGAGTGTTTTTACCGTGGCGAAAGCCGAAAGCCTGGGGTAGTCCCCGTCCGAATCGTTGCAGGAGGTGAAAATGGCCGCAGCCATGGTCACGAGAAGAAATAATCCGAATCTTTTCATATTTATAATTATTTTTGCGTTATCTTCACTGATTAAATGCAGAGCGGGGCGGAATACTGCACGGGTATAAAAATTTTCGGGTGCCGTGCAGTCTTTTGATGGCTACACCGTTTATAAGATGAACGCAAATATGGGAATGGAGGAGCAGATACTGGCCGAGGGGTGCAGAAAAGGGGATAATGCGGCCCGTCGTGAGCTGTATGACCGCTATGCAGGCCGTCTGCTGGCCGTCTGCCTCCGTTATTCGGGCGACCGTTCTACCGCCGAAGACCTGATGCACGATGCGTTCCTGAAGATTTACGGTGCTTTCGACCGTTTTTCCTACCGCGGCCCCGGTTCCCTGCGTGCCTGGATGGAACGGATCACGGTGAACGTGGCGCTCGAATGGCTCCGCAGCCGGAACAAACTGAGCATGACGGCGCTCGACGAAGGGCGACAGTTGCCCGACATCCCGGAGCCCGACCCGTCGGAGCTGGCACGCCTCCCGCGCGACGTGTTGATGGGGTTCGTCAGCGAATTGCCTGACGGTTACCGTACGGTGTTCAACCTCTACTGCATCGAAGGCTATTCGCACCGCGACATCGCGCAGATGCTGGGGATCAACGAAAAAAGTTCCTCGTCGCAGTTATTCCGCGCGCGGGCACTGCTGGCCCGCAGAATAGGGGCCTATATGGAGACACATTAAATTATGAAACAAAATAAAGACTGGACAGACGTAATGCGGAGTGCGCTCCGGGACGCCGAGGTGACACCCCCGGCCGACGGCTGGGCGCGTCTGGAGCGCGAGCTCGGGCCTGCTCCGCGTATCTCCGTGTTGCGTAGCCAGTGGCCGCGGATTGCTGCCGCTGCCGCCGCTGTGCTGATTTTCCTGGGTGGCGGGGGATACCTGCTGCATGAAAACCGGGATTTAGGGGATAAAGGGTTTGTTATTGCAACAGCGACGGACAGCGGCAGTTCTGCTGCGGACATGACACAGGTCGAAGGGACACCGGCGGGAGCCGGTGACGGGAATCTCGCGGGGACGCTCCGCGCAGCCGTTCCGACCGAAGAGGCCGTGCGGGCTGCGGCGCTGCCGGGCGAGGAGCCCGGTGCGGGGACGGCTCCCGGGATTGCACCGGGACGGGATGCCCTTGCCGCCGCCGATATGCGGGGCTTCGAGGACGGCCGCGCCGCGGCTTTGACGTCCGGAGCTGCGCCCGCCGGGAATGCGGCTGTTGAAAATGCGGCTGCCGGTAGTGTGGCCGCGGAAAATGCAGTGGCAGGGAACGAGGCCGCCGGAAACGGTTCCGCAGCGGCTGCCGGAGCCGGGGATGCCGCTTCGGCCGGCACACGGTCGGCCGTGCGTGCGGCTGTCGCAGGGCAGGCGTCCGCCACGGACGGAACCTGGGGTAAGGACGGTGCGGGGCAGACCGTACAGTCCCGCAAATACCCGGGCACGTACGATTACCTGGCCGATGACATGCAGGAACACAGGCGGCCCCGGCGCAGGACTTCGGTTTCGCTCTTCGCCGCAGGCGGCGTGACCGGCTCATCGGGGGCGACGGGCGGCGTCGGTTCCCACCTGGTGATGTCCGACGTATTGGTCGGCGGCACCAACGGTACGATGGCGCAGCTGAAATACAATTACGAGGATTATTCGTTCCGTCACCACCAACCGCTCAGCTTCGGCCTTTCGGTGCGCAAGGAGTTCGCGTACGGGTTGTCGCTCGAAAGCGGTGTGAACTATACGTTGTTATGGTCGGACGTGAGCATGCAGTCCGGCGGCGAGGATGTCAGCCAGAAGCTCCACTTCATCGGGGTTCCCCTGCGCCTGAACTGGCAGTTCCTCGAAACCGGGCGTTTCTCGATGTACGTGGGCGCGGGCGGTATGCTCGAGAAATGCGTGTCCGCCAAGTTCGGCACCAAATCCGTCGACGAACCCAAAGTCCAGTGGTCGGTGGCCGGGGCCGTCGGGGCACAGTACCGCCTCGGCAATTATGTCGGGCTTTACTTCGAGCCCGAGGTTTCGCACTACTTTACGGAAACCACCCTGCGCACTTCGCGCACCGATTCTTCCTTGTCGCTGACCCTCCGCCTCGGAGTACGCCTTTCATTCTGACGCTCAGCTGATATCCCATACCTGCACGTCCCCGGGGGCGTGAAATACGTCTTGGTAAAGTCCGTATCGCTTCGGGTACGGACTTTCCGGTATTATGTCCGAATGTATTATTTTGTGGCTTAATTGTGCTATTTTTTATTGACTAATGAAAATTTGTTCTTATTTTTGTTGAATAAATGATTGTGAATTGACGCTAACAAAAAAGCACAAGCGCAGCAATCTGTGCGCTTGTGCCTTTGTAGTCCCGACGGGAATCGAACCCATATCGTAAGAACCGGAATCTTATATTCTATCCATTGAACTACGGGACCGGGAGTGCAAAGATGCAAATTTTTTTTAATTTTTACTAATAAAATGCGAGAAAAGCAGAATAATTGGCAGAGGATCGAAGCCGTAATCAAATGGGCGAACATGTCGACCAACTACTTCGCCCGTCATATCGGGCTTGCACGCGGCGAAAACCTCTACCAGATTAAACGCGGTAATAACGGCATTTCGCTCGATGTGGCCGACCGCATCGTCTCCAAATTCCCGCAGGTGGATAAATTGTGGCTGCTGACGGGAGAAGGGCAGATGTTTGCGGACGAGAAACTGCGCGGCGCCCAGATACCTTTTTATAATGTGGATGCCGAACAGGCCATCGCGCACGTCGCCCACCTCGAGGCCGAGAGCAGCCTGGTCATCCCTCAGGCGGGCGAGTGCGACCTTGCCATGTGTTACATGGGACGTGCCATGGGGGACGCCCTGCCGCCGGGGGCGGTGGTCTTGCTGAAGGCTGTCGACCGGGATGCAATTATTCCCGGGGGAGAATATGTGATTGTCAGCCGAAAAATTGTAACTTTGCGAATAGTTCGGCTCGCCGACGGGGAGGACAAACTCCGCCTGGTGGCCGGCGACCGGGAGAATTACGATGACATAATTCTGAATGTCAGTGATATAAGCTCGGTATATAAAGTTAAAGGCAAATTGATAATAAACAGTTGAGAATATGTTTTCAGGGATCGTGGAACGCATGGCGGAGGTCGTGGACATCCGTACCGACCGTCAGAATAAGGATTTTACGCTGCGCGCGGACTTTTGCCGCGAGTTGAAAATCGACCAGAGCATAGCACATAACGGCGTATGTTTGACAGTTGTGGACATCCGCGATGATACGTATACGGTCACGGCGATGAAGGAGACGCTCGACAGGAGCAACCTCGGCCTGCTGGCTGTGGGCGATCTGGTGAACCTCGAACGCTCGATGAAACCCGATGCGCTGCTCGACGGGCATATCGTCCAGGGGCATGTCGACCAGACGGCCGTATGCACGGCCCGCGAGGACGCCGACGGCAGCTGGTACTATACGTTCGCCTACGAACCGCAGGGCGGTGGGCTCTGTACCGTGGAGAAAGGGTCGGTGACGGTCAACGGCGTGAGCCTGACGGTCTGCGACTCGAAGGAGTCGTCGTTCCGCGTGGCGATCATTCCCTATACGTTCGAGCATACGAATTTCTGCCGCATCGGCGTGGGTTCGGTCGTGAACCTCGAATTCGACATCGTGGGCAAGTACATCGCCCGTCTCATGCAAAATTATACGAAGTAAGCCTTATGGTATACATCAAAACAAAAGAGGGCGCATCGCTGTGGATCGCGCTCCTCGCAACGGCCATTGTGGCCGGGACGATGACGCTGCTCGATGCGGTGTGGTGGGTGACGCTGTGCGTCTGCGGCGCCGTCTTTGTCGTCGTGGCGCTCGTGGCGCTGTTCATCATCCGCAAGTATGTGGCTTACAAGCTCAAACCGATCTATTCCATTGTGCTTTCGCGCGACGTGCATACGCACGAGATTTTCTCCGAGCTGAAGGACAAGCACGTCGAGAATATCGGCGAGGAACTCACGGCGTGGGCGGATACGAACGACAAGGAGATCGCCCGCCTCAAGGAGACCGAGCAGTTCCGCAAACAGTACCTGGGCAACGTGGCGCACGAGCTCAAAACCCCGATCTTCAATATCCAGGGGTATATCTCGACACTGCTCGACGGAGGCCTGGAGGACGAGCTCATCAACCGCAAATACCTCGAGCGGGCCGAGAAGAGCATCGATCGCCTGATCAATATCGTCAACGACCTGGATACCATCTCCAAGCTGGAGAGCAACATGAACCGCCTCGAAATGGAGAAGTTCGACATCGTGGCGCTGACGAAGGAGATCGCCGAGCAGGCCGAGATGGAGGCCGACAAAAAAGGCATCCGGATTTCGATCAAGGGCGCCGACAACCTTCCCTCGCCGTTTTGGGTGCTGGCCGACAAACATTACATCGGTCAGGTCATCGTGAACCTCGTCATCAACTCGATCCGCTACGGGAAGGAGGGCGGTCTGACGCGCGTCCATTTCCGCGACATGCTCGACAAAATACTTGTCGAGGTGGAGGATAACGGATTGGGAATCAGTAAGGAGGATTTGCCCCGCGTCTTCGAGCGATTCTACCGTACCGACAAGGGGCGTTCGCGCGAGCAGGGCGGTACCGGCCTCGGACTGGCGATCGTGAAGCATATCATCGAAGCGCACGGCGAACGCATCAGCGTGCGCAGCGAACCCGGCGTGGGGAGCACCTTCTCGTTCACGCTCAAAAAAGTCAACCTGCAAGAACTGAATAAATGATACGACCGTTAAGCATCGTTTGGAATTTCGACCCGGTGTTCTTCTCCATCGGGTCGCTCGACATCCGCTATTACGGATTGATGTGGGCGCTGGCAATCCTGATCGGCGCCAAGTTTTTCGATAACTTCTGCAAGCGCGAGGGGCTTCCGCCGAAGGTCTCCGAGTCGATTTTTATATATGGTACGCTGGCGACGATCATCGGGGCGCGGCTGGGGCACTGCCTCTTCTACGACCCGATGGAATACCTCAGCAAGCCGTGGACGATCATCACGGGTTTCCGGGACGGCGGCATGGCCAGCCACGGCGCCGCCATCGGCCTCTTGATCGGCCTCTGGCTGTTCTCGCGCAAGAACAAGCTGCCCTATATCTGGTCGCTCGACCGCATCATGATCGCGGTGGGCATCGGCGGTGCCGTCGTCCGGCTGGGCAACCTGTTCAATTCGGAGATCTTCGGCATGGCCACGACCCTGCCGTGGGGCTTCGAATTCGTCCGCTCGGCCAAGTGGGTGAACGAGTTCGCCCCCGCGGCGGTACACCCGACCCAGATTTACGAGGCGCTTTGCTACCTGATCACCTTCGGCATCCTTTGCTGGCTCTATTATGCGAAGGACATCGCGCGGCGCCGTCCGGGCATCCTGTTCGGCATCGGGCTGCTCGGGATTTTCCTGACGCGCTTCTTCATCGAGTTCATCAAGACCGAGCAGGAGGCGTTCGAACAGGGATGGGTGCTCGATATGGGGCAATGGCTGAGCATTCCGTTTATCGTGCTGGGTATTTACATGATTTACCGGGGGCTGTCCGAGCCCGAAGTTACCCCCGCCCCGGTGCCGAAAGCCCCGGCAGCAACTCCAAAAAAGAAGAAACGATGAGCAATTACCCGATGGTCGATGAAGTGAACCGCCTTGTCGGCAACCTGCTTGCCGCCGGCAGCGGGGTGTTCCTGCCCGGCGTAGGGTCGCTCTTTGTCGAGCGGCGCGGTGCCAAGCGGCTTTCCAAACGCTCTGTCCAGCCTCCTTGCCGCGTGGTATCCTTCTCTTCGCAGCAGCAGGGGGTATCGCTTGCCGATGAACTGGCACGTACGCTGCACTGCGACGCTGCCGGAGCACAGGATGTTTACGACCGCTGGCTTTCCCGCACGCGCGAGGGTGACGTGCTGACCATAGAGGGCGTCGGCGTGCTCAAATTCAAGAATTTTACGCTTGCACCCGCGTTCGACAGGCTGCTGAACCCGCAGGGGCACGAGCCCGTGCGGATCAAGCCTGCCCGCCGGTTGGACTGGGCGCTGTGGGTCGGCATCGCGGCGATCGTGATTGCGGCGGGTTTCGGCGGCGCCGAATTCCTGCGCATCAATTCTTCCGATATTCCGGAACCCGGTGCGGCCGCCGAAGTTGCGCGCACCTTGCCCGCCGCGGATGCGGGGATTCCCGCCGATTCGTCCGCGACGGCCGGTGTGACGGACGACGGGACTGCGATGGCAGTTGCGGGAACGAAGGCTGCGGAAACCGACGTTGCCGGGAGCAGTGCTGCGGGTGCGGCCGGGACGGCGAACAGCGCCGGTGACCGTGCGGATGCAGCTGTAACCCGTGCGGATGCCAAACCTGCCGGACAGCGTCCCGGGTCGGCGCCACGGGTCTCCACGGAGCCTGCATCGCTCGTTTCGGGACACCGGTATGTCGTGTTGGGGGTTTTCAGTACGCCGGAAAATGCGGCCCGTGCCGCCGCGGATGCCGAAGCCAGGGATGCATCGGTACGCTGCGGGGTCTACCGTTTCGGCAATAAATTCATGGTTTCACCTTTCGAGGCGCCCGATGCGGAGGCATGTACGTTGTTCATCCGTAATTATAGCGACCGTTTCCCCGGGCTGTGGACTTACACTGCCCGTTGATGCGTCTTTCCGAGCTGATAATCCGTTTCATCGACTGGTTCTACCACCGGCCTGTTTCTGCGCTATTGCCGCGCCAGACGTTCCGTTATGCCGTTTGCGGCGGCGCGAACGTGGTTTTCGGCTGGGGATGCTATTTCCTGCTCTATAATTTCGTGCTCGACAAGGAGCTGCTCGACCTCGGGTTCATCGCGGTTTCCCCGCATGTCGCGGCGATGCTGATCGTTTTTCCGCTGACCTTCTTCACGGGGTTCTGGCTGAACCGCCATGTGGCGTTCCGCCGTTCGCCGCTTGCCACGGGGACGCAGCTTTTCCGCTACCTCCTCTCCGTCGCCGGCTCGGTGGTGGTCAATTATCTCTTCCTGAAATTCTTCGTCGAGTTGTGCGGGTTTTGGGCGACGCCTTCGCAAATGATGGCCTCGCTGGGGACGATGGTGTACAGCTACCTGGCCGCCAAGTATTTCACCTTCCGCAACGCCGTCCGCGAATAACCGCGGGGCCGGGCGTGTCAGCCTTTCCGGTTCTCCTCCTTGAGTTTCTGCAGTTCGTACATCCTGTCGCGGAATTTCGCGGCGGCGAGGAAGTCGAGCGATTTGGCCGCACGTTCCATGTCCTCGCGCGCCTTGTCGATCAGCGTGTCGATGTTCTCGCTTGCGACATAGGTCTTCTGTACGTCCGCGGCGGCCATGTAGTGGTCTTCGGCGAGCGGGTAGGCCGCCGCTATCTCCGGGACGTCGGTGCGCGCGGACAGCAGGGTGCTTTGCCCCGTGCCGCTTTTCTGCGCCCGGCGCGGCAGCATGCCGTGCTCCATGTTGTAGCGCACCTGTTTCTCGCGCCGGCGGTTGCTTTGCTCGATGGCGAAGCGCATGGAGTCGGTGCAGGTGTCGGCATAGAGGATCACGTTGCCCTGCGAATGGCGTGCGGCACGTCCCGCGATCTGCGTCAGCGACCGCACGTTGCGCAGGAAGCCCTCCTTGTCGGCGTCGAGGATCGCCACCAGCGCCACTTCGGGCAGGTCGAGGCCTTCGCGCAGCAGGTTCACGCCCACCAGCACGTCGAACATTCCGGCCCGCAGGTCTTCCAGAATCTGGATGCGTTCCAGCGTATCCACGTCCGAGTGGATGTAACGGTTGCGTACGCCCACCCGGTCGAAGTATTTCGAAAGTTCCTCGGCCATGCGTTTGGTGATGGTCGTCACGAGCACCTTGTCGTCGTCTTTCACGCGCTTGTCGATCTCCTCCAGCAGGTCGTCGATCTGGTTGGCCGTAACGCGCACCTCGAGCGGCGGGTCGACCAGCCCCGTGGGGCGGATCAGCTGCTCGACGATCACGCCTTCGCTCTTCATCAGTTCGTAGTCGGCGGGCGTGGCGCTCACGTAGATCGACGTGCCCTGCAACTGCTCGAACTCGGCGAAGGTCACCGGACGGTTGTCCTTGGCCGCCGGGAGACGGAATCCGTATTCCACGAGGTTTTCCTTGCGGGCGCGGTCGCCGCCGTACATGGCATGTACCTGCGGTAGCGTGACGTGGCTTTCGTCTACGACGAGCATGTAATCCTTCGGGAAATAGTCGATCAGGCAGAAGGGGCGCGTGCCCTCGGCGCGGCCGTCGAAATAACGTGAGTAGTTTTCGATGCCGGGGCAGTACCCCAGCTCCTTGATCATCTCGACGTCGTATTCCACGCGCTGTTTGATGCGCTGCGCCTCCGTCGTGCGTCCGGCACGCTCGAAGAATTCGATCTGCCTGCCCAGATCCAGGTATATCTGTTGTACGGCGCAGTTGATGCGCTCCTTGGTGGTTACGAAGAGGCTCGTGGGGTAGAGCGTCAGGTTGTCGAGCGTGTGGATACGCTGCCCCGTCGCGGGGTCGATGGTCTGGATGGCCTCGACCTCGTTGTCGTAGAACATTACGCGGAAGCACTGGCTGCCGAACTCGCCGAAGGCCGCCATGATGTCTACCGTGTCGCCGTTGACGCGGAACGTCGCCGGTTCCAGGTCGCGTTCGGTGCGGGTGTAGAGCGCTTCGACCAGCTTGTAGAGGAAATGCTTGTAGCTGACGACCTGCCCGACCCGGATGTTGATGGCAGTGGCATGGAAATCCGCCGGGTTGCCTGCGCCGTAGAGGCACGATACGCTCGATACGACGATCACGTCGCGGCGCCCCGACAACAGCGTGGCTACGGTGCGCAGGCGCAGTTTCTCGATCTCGGCGTTGATCGAAAGGTCTTTTTCGATGAAGGTGTCCGTCGAGGGGAGGTAGGCCTCCGGCTGGTAATAGTCGTAGTAGGAGACGAAATACTCCACGGCGTTCTCCGGGAAGAAATTGCGGAACTCGCCGTAAAGCTGCGCCGCGAGCGTCTTGTTGTGGCTCAGGACGAGCGTCGGGCGGTTCAGCTGCGCGATGACGTTGGCCACGGTGAAGGTCTTTCCCGAGCCTGTCACCCCCAGCAGGGTGTTATGTTTGGAGCCGTGCCGGATCGAGCCGACGAGCTGTGCGATCGCTTCCGGCTGGTCGCCCATCGGGGCGTAATCCGATACCAACTTGAAATCCATGGTGCAAAAGTAGGTAAAAAAAACGGTATGGTGAAATACCGCCCCGGTTTGGCCGGGGACGGTGCGTCTGTTTCGGAAACGTACCGGGGACAGTTAAAATTGTCCCGCCACGCCATATCTTCGGTAATTCGGTAATATTGTATATCTTTGTGCCGGTAAATCGTCTGTAACGTATGAAGCTATTTAAAAGCGAAGGCTGGAAGTCGTTCTGGCCCAATTTTCTGGCCGTGATCCTGGGTATCGTCATCACGTTCGGAGGCGAGCGGCTTATTACGAACTACCAGAAACGGCAGGATGCCCGGGAGATCGTCGGACTGTTCAAGGTCGACGTGGAGCGGCATCTCAAAATTTCGGAGGGGCTGCTCGATGATTATACGGCGGGGATGAGTGCCCTGCGGAAATGTGCCGTCGCATATGCCGGGAAGGAATTGGCGGAAATCCCCGAAGATACGCTTCGTTATGCCCTGGGCATGTTCTTCTCCGTGCGCGGGGATGTTTATTCGCCCGTCGGGATGAAGATACTCGAAGTTTCGGGGGCGCTGAGCGCGGTGCATGAACCCGAAGTCGTCGAATCGGTCACTAAAATCGGCAATGTCATCACGACCTTCTGGCGGCAGCAGGACAAGATGGTAGCCAATGTCATAGGGGCGAAACAGCACCTGTACGAGAGCGGCAGGCTCGACTGGAGTTACCGGGGAACTTCGCCGCACGAAAGGCTGGAATACCGCTTCCGCCGCCTGATGGAGGACACGCTTTGCGCGGGGCTCATAACCCGCGGCTCGATTCCCGCCTACCTGATGATGTTCCGCGATATGAACGATAACATACGTGCCGAACTGGACATCATCCGCAATGCCGGGTACTGACCCTCTCCGCCGGGCAAAATCTTTTTGCACCCCGCCAAGGGTTGGGGAATTATTGCTATCTTTGCAGACATGATCGACAGGGAAACAGTAGACCGCATTTATGCAGCCGCCAATATCGTGGATATTATCGGCGAGTACGTCACGCTCAAGCGCAAGGGCGTGAACTACCAGGCCTGCTGCCCGTTCCACAACGAGAAAACCCCGTCGTTCGTCGTGTCGCCCTCGAAGGGGGTATATAAATGCTTCGGCTGCGGCAAAGGCGGCAATGCCGTCACGTTCCTGATGGAGCACGAGAACATCACCTATCCCGAAGCCCTGAAGATGGTGGCCAAACGCTATGGCATCGAAGTCAAGGAGAAGGAGATGTCCGAGGAAGAGGTACGCCGCAACGACGACCGCGAGTCGATGTTCGCACTCAACGGCTGGGCGGCCGATTATTTTGCCAACTACCTCCATCACGAGACCGAGGGGATGAGCGTGGGCATGGCTTACTTCCGCCAGAAACGCGGCATGACCGACGCCACGATCAAGAAGTTCGGCCTCGGGTTCTGCCCCGCGCGCGGCGACCGGATGTCGAAGGATGCGCTGGCGGCGGGATATAAAAAGGAGTTCCTCGTCTCTACCGGCCTTTCGCTCGAACGCGAGAGCGACGGTTCGCTCTACGACCGGTTCCGCGACCGGGTGATTTTCCCCGTACATAACATTTCGGGGCGCGTCGTCGCTTTCGGCGGCCGTACGCTGCGCACCGACAAGGCCGTTGCCAAATACCAGAATTCGCCCGAGAGCGAGATATACAGCAAGAAACGTGAGCTGTACGGCCTCTATTTCGCCAAGAAGGCGATCCAGCAGCTCGATTTCGCCATCATGGTCGAAGGCTATACCGATGTCATTTCGATGCACCAGGCGGGTGTCGAGAACGTCGTGTCGTCGTCCGGGACATCGCTCACGACCGAGCAGATACGCCTGCTGAACCGTTTTACGAAAAACATCACGGTCATTTACGACGGAGACTCGGCGGGTATCCACGCTTCGCTGCGCGGGATCGACATGATCCTCCGGGAGGGGATGAACGTGCGCGTGGTGCTGCTGCCCGAACCCGAGGATCCCGACTCCTTCGCCCGGGCGCACACTGCGGCCGAGGTGCAGGAATATATCCGGGCCAACGAACAGGATTTCCTGGCCTTCAAAGCAAAATTGCTGTTGGAGGCCGCCCAGGGCGACCCGATCCGGAAGGCGGCGCTGATCGCCGACATGGTGCAGTCGATCGCGCAGATTCCCGATCCGATCCAGCGGTCGGTCTACATCAAGGAGTGCGCGCGGATCATGGACATCGACGAGAACATCCTGATCTCGGAGGTGGCGCGCAAGCGCATGGCGACGACCGGCGACCGCGAGGCCGACGAGTTCGTACGCCGCCAGACGGCATTGCGGCATGCGGAGCCTCCGCAGCCCGAGGTGGAATTCGTGAAGCAGGTCGAGGCCGGGAGCAGCAGCGAGGCGCTCGAACGCGAACTGGTGAAATACCTGCTCAAATACGGCCATTGTTCGTTCGAATTCAAGGAGGGGCGCACGATGGTGCCCTGCAACGTCGCGGAGGTGATCTTCCTGGAGCTGGACAGCGACGGGCTCGCGTTCCGCAATCCGTTATACAACAGTATTTTGGCTACTTACCGTGAGCAGTGGAAGATTCTCGGTACGGGGGTGGAAGTCCCGGCGCACTTTTTCCTGAACCATCCCGACCCAGAGGTGTGCAATGCCTCGGTCGACATCCTTACGTCGGACGACAATTACGTGGCCAGCCAGCTGTGGCGGCGCAAGGACATCCATGTCGAAAGCGATGCCGAGATGCTGGCCGTAGGGGTGCCGAAGGCCGTGACGCTCTACAAGTCGAAGGTGATCGAAAGCTATATCAAGGAGTGGCAGGCCAAGCTCGCGGACGAGAGCCTGACGGACGAGCAGGTCGGCGAGGTGATCCAGCGGCTGGCCGGGTTCAACAAGGTGAAAGTGACGATTGCAAAGAAATTGCAGCGGTTGATATTATGACCCGCGCCCGGCGGAGTGCCGGGCGGGGATATGCCGGGGTTTGAATATTAAAAGAAAAAAGGGGCGGGTCTCGGGTCGTACACGTATCACTACGCATACCGTGTGCAAACAGAAAATAAACAGAAAGATGTGTAAAACATATCAAAGATAAAAGAATTAGTTACCTTGACCGATTCCCACCCCTGCGAATAAATAGGCAATTATTGTGCCGATTCCGAATATATGAGTGAACAGAAAAAGATAAATATCCGTAACAAGCGCGCGACGTTCGACTATGAGATTCTGGAAGAGTACGTTGCGGGCATCGTGCTCGTCGGTACCGAGATCAAGTCCATCCGTGCGGGCAAGGCTTCGCTGACCGATTCGTTCTGTTATTTCGACAAGGGCGAGCTGTGGATACGGGGTGTCAACATCGCCGAATACGGGTGGGGCACCTGCAACAACCATGCGCCGCGCCGCGACCGGAAACTGCTGCTCAACCGCCGCGAGCTGGACAAGCTCCAGCGAGCGGGGCAGGACAAGGGCCTCACGATCGTGGGGCTGCGCCTGTTCCTGAACGAGCGGGGGCTGGCGAAAGTCGTGGTCGGGCTTGCCCGGGGCCGGAAGACCTATGACAAGCGCGAATACCTGAAGGAAAACGATGCCAAGCGTGAGATCGACAAGGCGATGAAAAATTACAAACGATGATACGAGCTATTTTCCTCGATGTAGACGGTACGCTGATCAGTTTCAAGACCCATGAAATACCCGCCTCGGCACGCGATGCGCTGGTGCGGGCGCATGCGCAGGGCATCAGGCTCTTTATCGCTACGGGGCGTGCGGCGAACGACCTCGCTCCGCTCGAGGGGATTCCCTACGACGGTGTGGTGTCGCTCAACGGCGCCCGGTGTGTGGCTGCCGACGGGCGTGTCGTAAGCCAGCACTTGATTCCGCGGGCCGATTTCGAACGCGCCATGGAGCTCTCCTCGCAGATGGGATTCCCGCTGGCGCTGGAACTGGAGAGCGGCGTATTCGTCAACCGAGTGACGCCCGAGGTGGAACGGCTGGCGCATATGGTCGCGCATCCCGTGCCCGAGCAGACCGACCTCCGTGCGCTTTTCGACCGGAGCGAGTGCTGCCAGATGTGTTTCTATCTGGATACGGAGGCCGAACGGCGCGTCATGGCGCAGTTGCCCGGGCTTGCGGCGAGCCGGTGGTGCCCGATTTTCGCCGACATCAATGTCGCAGGCATCGACAAGGCCACGGGCATGAGGGAATTTATGTCCGCCTACGGGTACCGGGCTGCGGAAGTAGCGGCCTTCGGCGACGGCGGCAACGACGTGGCGATGCTGTCGGCCGCGGGGGTGGGGGTTGCCATGGGCAATGCCTGCGAGGAGGCGCTGCACGCTGCCGATTACGTGACCGCCCCGGTCGACGAGGACGGCATTGCCCGGGCGCTGGGGCATCTGGGTATTCTGGACGATTGAGTTTGAATTTATCGAAGATATGAGCTTGATTCTATGTGTCGAGACCGGTACGGACGTTTGTTCGGTCGGTATTACAAAGGACGGGGAGTTGCTTTCGCTGCGCGAGAGCGACGAAGGGCGCGACCACGCCCGCAAGGTCGGCGTGTTCGTCGACGAGCTTTTGCGCGAAACGGGCATTGCGCCCGACGAACTGGATGCCGTGGCCGTGGGCAAGGGCCCCGGCTCCTATACGGGGCTGCGGATCGGCGTTTCGTTCGCCAAGGGGCTGTGCTACGGGGTGCGTAAGCCGCTGGTGGCCGTCGGGTCGCTCGATGCGCTGGCCGAAGTGGCGCTCGAAGATTACGAAGCCGGGATTCTTTCCGTCCCCGACTGGGAACATGCCTACCTCTGCCCGATGGTCGATGCCCGCCGCATGGAGGTCTATGCGCAGGTATTCGATACGGCCGGAAAGCCCCTGAACGAGGTTTCGGCCGAGGTCGTCGACGGGGAGAGTTTTGCGCACTTCCGTTCGCAGGGGAGGCCGTTCGTGATCTTCGGCAGCGGGGCCCGCAAATGCGCCGGGATACTGCCCGACGCCGTGTTTGTCGAGGTAGCCCCTTCCGCACGCGGGCTTGCGCGGCTGGCCCAGCGTGCGCTCGATGCGGGATGCACGGAAGATATCGCCTATTTCGAACCTTTCTACCTGAAGGATTTTGTCGTTACGACGTCGAAGAAAAAGTTGTTCTGAGGGCGTTTTTCATGCTGTGGCGTCCGGCATGGCCGTAAGACCCGGGGCTTTTCGGGGTTGCTGTACGGCGAACCCACAGAATCGGGGTTTCGGCGGGAGTGTATCGGTATGACGGAAGCGGAGTTGATAAAATGCCTGTCGGAGCGGTTTTATTCCGATTTTGCCGACGCGGTGGCCCGGCGCGTGCGCGATGCGGATGCCGTGGGGTTGCTGTATGAGGTGGTGACCTCCCGCTGCGAGGGGTTGCCGCGTGCCGTGAGGCACAAGGTGGCTTTCCGGGGTGCGTATGTGCTCGAAAAGATCTATTTCGACGCCCCGGATTCGTTCATGCCCTATGCCGGCCTGTTTTGCCGGACGGATTTCCCTGCCTGCGCCGATCCCAGCGCCCGGCGCCATTTCGCAAAGGTCATGGCCGACCTGCTGGGGCGTTACACGCCCGAGGTGCGGGATCTGGAGCGGATTGCCGAGGCTGCCGCCCGGTGGGCGGTCGATCCGGGGGCGAAGGTCGCCGTGAAGATTTGGGCGGTCGAGGTGCTGAAGCATTGCCGGCGGCGTGTCGGCTGGGTTCAGGAGGTGTGGGACGACCTTGTGGAGACGATGGCGCACGACGCAACGCCGGGGATCGAAGTGCGGATGCGCAAAAGCTGGAAGGAATCCCGCAGGCCGTGAATCGGGTTTTGCGCACGACATGGGAAATCTCCTGCCGGGAAATGTAAAAGCCCGCCGACTTTCGGCGGGCTTTTACATATTATAGGGGGCTTTGCCCTCCCCGTGTTCCATGTTCCTCTGTGTTTCGGTTCCTCTGTGTTTCGGTTTCTACCGTTCCCGCGTTCCCGGATTCCTTTGTTCCGGCGTTCCTCTGTTTCTCGCTTCTCGTGTTCCCGGGCTGGTGCGCCGGGCAGTTCGGTTATTCTTCGCCTCCGGCTCCGGGAACCGGATTCCCGCCCCCGGCTTCGGTGGCGGGGATGCCTGGGAGGTCGTCCTCCCCGGCGGCTTCGAGCGTGCGCGCGGAGTGCTGTTTCTTGGTTTGCAGACGTGCCGTCCTGCGCAGCCGTTCCCCGACGCGGATGATGTTGTCGTTGCCCGTGCAGAGCCGTTTGTAGGCGTCGTCATAGGCGTCGCGTGCCTTGTCCAGCGCCGTGCCGACCCCTTCGAGCGAACCGGTGAAGGCCACCAGCTGTTCGTAGAGTTTCAGCCCGCATGCGGCGATGTCCCTGGTGTTCTTGTCCTGGTCGTTGTATTTCCACAGGTCGGCGACCAATTTGAGCAGGGCGAAAAGGTTCGTCGGCGACGAGATGATGACCTTCTTGTCGTAGGCGTCCGACCAGATGGCCGCGTCGTTCTGCAGGGCGGCGAGGAAGGCCGGCTCGTTGGGGATGAACATGATGACGAAGTCGGGCGAGTTGAGCAGGCGCTGGTACTCCTTGCGTCCCAGTTCATTGACGTGCTGGCGGACGGAGGCCGTGTGGGCAGCGAGGTAGCGGCGGCGTTCCTCTTCGGTTTCGGCCGAGGTGTAGCCTACGAAAGCCGTGAGCGAAACTTTCGAGTCGATGACGATGTCTTTCTTCTCGGGCAGGTGCAGCACGACGTCGGGGCGCAGGTTGTGTCCCTCGGCGTCCTTGATGTTGTATTGCGTTTCGTAGTGGATGCCCTTGATGAGCGCCGAACTGTCCAGGATCGTTTCCAGCAGCATTTCGCCCCAGTCGCCCTGCACTTTCGAATTGCCTTTCAGTGCGTTCGTCAGGTTTGTGGTCTCGGTCGTGATGCGCCGGTTGAGTTCCATCAGGTTTTTCAGCTCGGCCTTCAGTTCGCCGCGCTGTGCCGTCTGGGTGGTGTAGATGTCCTCGACGCGCTTTCGGAATTCGGCGATGTTGTCGCGGAAGGGTTTGAGCAACACGTCGAGCGACTCCTTGTTGGTCTCCTTGAAATGTTTGGACTGCTCGCCCAGTATCTCGGTCGCAAGGTTGCGGAACTGGGCCCGGAAGGTCTCCTCCAGTTTTTCGCGCTCGGCTTTTTCGGCCGCGCGATCCTCGGCGTTTTTCGCGCGCAGCGATGCGATCTCGGTCTGGGACGAGGCGCGGAGTGCCGCCAGTTCCGCTTCGGTGCGTGTCCGCTGCTCGGTCAGCGCCTGCACCTGTTCTTCGTAGCGCTGCCGCAGCTCTTTTTCCGCGGACAAGGCCTGTTCCGCGGCGGCCAGCCGGGCTTCGGCCACCGCCAGCCGCGAAGAGGCATCGCGCTCGCGGGCTTCGGAGGCTTGGTTATCAGCAGCAAGCCGGCGAGCGTCCCGGCGCCACAGTACGAGGAACAGTGCGACAGGCACTGCCAGGCTGCATGTAGCGGCCAATATGAAAAGGGTGGTAGGAGTCATCGTGTGTTTTTGTGTCTGTTTCCATGCAAAAATAGCAATTTATTCCCGGAAAAACATCCCGTCCCGGGACATGCGCGATAATTTAGCCCCGCAACGCAATTTTTACCCCCTATGTCGCAGGTTGTTCCGCAATTTTTTATAGCTTTGCTTGTTCCAAATACGGACTCAAATAATTCGAATATGAAAAAAACGCTACGATCCTTGAAGCTGGCCTGCCTTGCAGCGGTGTCCATGCTGGTTGTTTCCTGCGGCGGAGGTGCCGATTACCGCAACCTCCTGCCTGCCGATTCCTTTATGACGATGTCGGTCAATCCCGCTTCGCTTCTGCAGAAGAGCGATGCCGGCGACATCGGGCAGCATCCGCTCTTCATCCGGCTCAAGGCCGAGCTCGACAAAGCCGAGGGCATCACCGCCGAGGAGAAGGAATACCTGCTCGCCCTGCTGAAGAACCCCTGTGAATCGGGTGTCGACCTGAAAAAAGACCTGTTCTTCTTCATGTCGATGGATGGCGCGATGCAGTCCCCGAATGTCCGGGGCGGTATGCTGCTGCCCGTCGGCGACAAGGCGAAACTGGACGCCCTGCTTGCACGCATCGGCGAGAAAAGCGGCATTGCACCCCGGCACGAGGGCGGCATCTCGGTCATCGCATTGGGCGAGGACAGCTCCGTGAGCGGTTTGTGCGCCTACAACGATGTGGCTGTCATGCTCTATTTCGCGCAGGGGTCGCCGGAAAGTGCACTCGATGCCGTTAAGAAACTCTTTGCCCAGAAGTGCGGCGAGAGCCTGATGGGTGACAAGGTCGTTGCCGACCAGCTCTCCGAGAAGAACGACATCAACATGGTGATGGCCTATTCGGCGCTGGCGTCGATGCTGGACAGCAACCCGATGGTGGGTTCGATGCCGATGATGGATGCCCTCAAGGGTGCCACGCTGGCAAGTTCCGTCAATTTCGAGAAGGGCCGGATCGTTTGCGATGCCGCCATGTCGTACAAGGACAAGGAGAGCGAGCAGAAAATGATGGATTTTTACGCCTACGTGAAACCCCAGACGGGAGCCCTGTTGCGCTACGTGCCCCGGAATACGATCGGTGCGATGGCCTACGGCCTCGACGGCGAGAAGATGTATTCGGTGTTCTCCGCAATGCCCGGTTACGGTATGCTGATGGCCAACCCGATGGTCAAGCAGGTGATGGATGCCTTCAGCGGCGACTGCGTGATCTCGTTCTCGGGAATTACTCCCGACCGGTATCCCGTGGCATCGCTGCTGGCCCAGGTGAAGGATCCCGCCGTGTTGCAGACGATTGTCTCCAACCTCTCCGGCATGCCCATCCAGAAGGCGGGCGAAGGCGAGTATACGATCAGCATGGGCGGCGTCACGGTGATGTTCGGCGTGAAGGGCGACGTGCTCTACTGTACGACCGATGCGGTTGTGAAATCGGCGCTCGACGGTGCGGATATCGAATCGCTGGCTTCGATGAGCAAGATATTCAAGGGCCAGTCGGGAAGCTTCTACGTCGATTTCGAGGGTGTGAACGCGCTGACCGCACAGCTTGTCGGCGGGAATGTCGCCCCGCAGGTCGAGGCCGCGCTCTCCGTGCTGGCCATGTTCGAAGACCTGGAAGCCTATGGTACGATGAAGGGCGGAACTGCCGTAGTCAATATGACGGACAAGGAGCAGAACTCCTTTAAGACCATCTGCGACAAAATCGGCGAGCTGATCCGCCTGTACGTGCCGGAGGCAAACCTGTAATAACCTCCGGGGTTTATGGGAAACGGCCGTCCGGGATTCGAACGGCCGTTTCCCTTGAAATAAAGAACGTATGGAATCGATAACTTTGCAACGGGTGCTGCCCTGCGTGTTCGCGGGGGAGGCTGCCCCGCGGGATTCGGGGGTCTGGTCGCAGGAGGTAACCTTCCGCAAGGGGGAGTACTGCCTGCTCGAGGCGGCTTCGGGGACGGGAAAAACTTCGCTGTGCCACTTCCTCTACGGCATCCGGGAGGATTACACGGGGAAGATACTCTTCGACGGGGCGGATTGCCGCGGCTTTTCCGCCGCGGCGTGGAGCGGCCTGCGCCGCAGGTCGCTGAGTATGCTTTTCCAGGATCTGCGTCTTTTCGGCGAATTGACCGTCGCGGAGAATATCGGCCTGAAAAACGAGCTCACGCATTTCAAGACGCAGGAGCAGATCGGGCGAATGCTCGAGGCTGCGGGTATCGCCGATAAACGGGATGCCCCGGTCGAAAAGCTCTCCTTCGGACAGCAGCAGCGCGTGGCCTTCATTCGCTGCATGTGCCAGCCGTTCGATTTCATCCTGCTCGACGAGCCCGTCAGCCACCTCGATGCCGCTAACGGGGAGTTGCTCTCCGGGATGCTGCTGGAAGAGGCGCAGGCGCAGGGGGCGGGCATCGTCGTCACCTCGGTGGGCAGCCGGCTCGGGCTTCCCTACCATAAAACCCTTACGCTATGACGCTGCTTTGGAAATTGCTGCGCAGCCATCTGAGCGTCGCGCAGACCGTAGGTTTCGCCCTCGCCGGGGTCGTGGGCATGACCATCGTGCTCACCTCGGTGCAGGCTTACCGCGATGTCATGCCGGTCTTCGATGCCCCCGATTCGTTCATGCGGGGCGATTACCTGGTGCTTTCGAAACGGGTCGGCGCGCTCCAGACGATCGGGCTTGGGAGCAGCGACTTTACCCCCGGGGAGCTGGAGGAGCTGGGCGGACAGCCTTTTGTCCGGGATGTCGGGGCTTTCACGCCGGCGGACTACCGGGTGAAGGGTACGGTGGGCATGGGCGGCGTGCAGCTCTCGACCTACCTGTTTTTCGAGGCGGTGCCCGACCGCTTCCTCGATGTCGCCTCCGGGAAGTGGAAATACGAACCTGGCGACGGGGACATCCCCATCATCATCCCGCGCAATTACCTGAACCTCTACAATTACGGGTTTGCCAAGTCGCAGGGGCTGCCGCAGATTTCGGAGGGGATATTCCAGCGGGTTTCGCTCGGCATCGAGGTCGCCGGCAACGGGCGGACTGAACAGTTCCGGGGCCGTATCGTCGGGTTGTCGAACCGCCTCAATACGATCCTCGTTCCGGAGTCTTTCATCCGTTGGTCGAACGGGCGGTTCGGCCAGGGCGGGGAGAAACAGGCATCGCGGGTCATCGTCGAGACCGACCGCCCTGTGGATGCCGCGATTTCGGCTTACCTCGACGGCAAGGGCTATGAGGCCGAAGGCGACCGCCGTGACGACGGGAAGGCTGCCTATTTCCTGCAACTTGCGGCCGGAGGACTCGGAGGGGTGGGGCTGGTGTTCAGCGTGATGTCCTTCTACATTCTGATGCTGAGCATTTTCCTGCTCTTGCAGAAGAACAGCGCGAAACTGGAGACCCTGCTTCTGCTGGGTTATGCACCGGGGCGTGTGGCACGGCCGTATTGGTTGCTGACCCTGTGGCTCAACCTGGGTGTCCTCGTCGTGGCCGTGGTGCTGTCGTGGCTGGTGCGTATGTGGTACCTGCCCGAACTGGCAGCATTGCAGGAGGGGTATGCCCCCTCCGGGGTCGGCGTTACATGGGTATGCGGCATAGGGCTTGCATTGCTGCTTTCGCTGTCCAACGGCATTGCGATACGCCGGAGGATCGACACCCTGAACCGGAAAAGATCCTGACCGGCAGCTCTTTCGGGACGGAATCCCCGGGAAGACCGTGCGACAGGGAACCGGCATTCGGAATCCCGAACTGCAACCCCGAACCCCAAAACCCGGGTTTGCGGGGACGGAATCCCGCTCCGAAGCGTGGGAAACTGCCGGGAAATGACTATATTTGTCGTAAGTAATATTCAAACCATGAACAGAATCGTAGCACCTTCGATGCTTTCGGCCGATTTCGGCCACCTGGAACGCGACACGCAGATGGTCGACCGCAGTGCGGCCGAGTGGGTACATATCGACGTGATGGACGGCGTGTTCGTCCCCAATATCTCCTTCGGGTTTCCGGTGCTGAAGGCCATCCGCAAGGTGACCGCAAAGTGCCTCGACGTGCACCTGATGATCGTCGAGCCGGAGCGTTACGTAGCGCGTTTCGCCGAGGCGGGCGCCGACATCGTGACCTTCCATTACGAAGCCACGTACGACCCCCGCGGGTGCATCGAAATGATCCGCAAGGCCGGTGCGAAGGCCGGGGTGTCGATCAAGCCGGCGACTTCGGTCGAGGTGCTGCGCGATATCCTCCCGCTGGTCGACCTGGTGCTGGTGATGAGCGTCGAACCCGGTTTCGGCGGGCAGTCGTTCATCCCGGCTTCGATCGGGAAGATCGAAGCCCTGCGGGCGATGGCCCGGGAGCTGGGCTTGCAGACCGTCATCGAGGTCGACGGCGGCATCTCGTCGCACAATGCCCGCGAGGTTTATCAGGCGGGTGCCGACGTGCTGGTTGCCGGCAATGCCGTTTTCGGTGCCGCAGACCCGCAGGCCGAAATCGTGCGGATGCTCAACGCCTGAACCTGCGTTCGGCCTCGCGGATGAACCGCAGGTGGCGTTCCGACTTTTCCATGGCAGTGTTTGTTTCGAACTCCAAAGATACCATATGTCGGATTAAATCACTAACTTTGCCGTGATTTTAGACAGACCATGATATCTCTTGACAACCTTACAGTAAGTTACGGGGGCTGGACGCTCTTCGACAACATATCGTTCCTGATAAACCCCAAAGACCGCATCGGCCTCGTCGGCCGGAACGGGGCGGGCAAAACCACGCTGCTGCGCATCATTACGGGCGAGCAGCAACCGACCTCGGGCAGCGTGACCCTGAACGGCGACTGTACGATCGGCTACCTGCCGCAGACCATGCGTGTGGCCGATACGACGACGCTCGTCGAGGAGACCGCCAAGGCGTTCGAGGAGGTGCTGCGCCTCGAGGCCGAGATCGAGCACCTGACGCGCGAGATCGCGGAGCGTACCGACTACGAAAGCGACGGTTATGCGCAGCTGTTGCACCGCCTGAACGATGCGCAGGATCACTACCATATCCTCGGCGGCGAGACCCGCGAAGCGGATATCGAAAAGACGCTGCTGGGGCTCGGGTTCAAACGCGGGGATTTCGGACGCCCGACGAGCGAATTCTCGGGCGGCTGGCGCATGCGTATCGAGCTGGCGAAACTGCTGTTGCGCCGTCCCTCGATCTTCCTGCTCGACGAGCCGACGAACCATCTCGACATCGAGTCGATCCAGTGGCTCGAGGATTACCTGAAGAATTACAGCGGCGCCGTGCTGCTGATCTCTCACGACCGAGCTTTCCTCGACAACGTCACCAATCGCACGATCGAACTCTCGCTGGGCAAAGCGACCGATTACAAGGTTTCCTATTCGAAATACGTCGTGCTGCGCGCCGAACGCAGGGCGCAGCAGATGGCTGCCTATGAAAACCAGCAGCGCATGATCGAAAAGACCGAGGAGTTCATCGAGAAGTTCCGCTACAAACCCACCAAGTCGAACCAGGTGCAGTCGCGCATCAAGCAGCTCGAACGCCTCGAACGGCTCGAGGTCGAGGAGGAAGACCTGGCGACGCTCAATATCAAGTTCCCGCCCGCACCCCGCTCGGGACAGATCGTGGCCGAGATCAACGAAGCCGGGATGTCGTTCGGGGCGAAGCATGTCTTCAGCGGCGCGAATTTCATCATCGGGAAGGGCGACAAGATCGCCCTTGTCGGCCGTAACGGCGAAGGCAAGACCACGCTGGCGCGGATGCTCGTCGGGCAGCTGACGCCGACCGAAGGTTCGGTGCGGCTCGGTGCCAACGTCAATATCGGCTACTATGCCCAGAACCAGGACGACCTGATGGACGGCGAATTCACGGTGTACGATACGCTCGACCGCGTGGCGGTGGGGGACATCCGTACCCGCCTGCGCGATATCCTCGGGGCGTTCCTGTTCCGCGGCGAGGATATCGACAAGAAAGTCAAGGTGCTTTCGGGCGGCGAGCGGGCACGTCTGGCCATGGCCCGCATGATGCTCGAACCGCGCAACCTGCTGGTACTGGACGAGCCGACCAACCACATGGACATGCGTTCGAAGGACATCCTCAAGAATGCCATCATGAAGTACGACGGCACGGTCGTCGTCGTGTCGCACGACCGCGAATTCCTCGACGGCATGGTGCAGAAGGTCTACGAGTTCCGCGACGGCGGGGTGAAGGAGTATCTCGGAGGGATCTACTATTTCCTCGAAAAGCGGAAGCTGGAGTCGCTCCGGGAGATCGAACGCAGGGAGGCCCCGCAGAAACCCGCCGTGCAGGCAGCCCCGAACCCCGGGGCCGCCGTTTCTGGCAAACTCACCTACGAGCAGCGCAAGGAGCAGGAGAAACAGCTGCGCAAGCTGCGCCGGGCGGTCGAGGGAATCGAGGCGGAACTTGCCGCGATCGAAAAACAGATCGCCGCCTACGATGCGAAATTCGCTGTGGCGACCACCTACGACGAAGCCGACTACAAGGCCTACAACGACCTGAAAGCCCGTTACGACCACCAGATGCACGAGTGGGAGAAGGCATCGTACGAACTCGAATTAACCGAGGAACAGTGATTTCCGGGAAACCCGGCTGAACCTTGTGCCGCCCGCCCCGGGGCAAATGAAAAATAAGCTGCTATGGACAACATTATTTTCGGGATACGTCCCGTGGCCGAAGCCATCGAGGCTGGACGCCAGATCGAGAAACTTTACATCCGCAAAGGTGCCGAAGGACAGCTGATGACGGAGCTGAAAGACCTCTGCATCCGTCACCGCGTGCGGATGCAGGAGGTGCCGGTCGAAAAGCTCAACCGCCTCACGCGCGGCAACCACCAGGGCGTCGTGGCGCAGATTTCGGCCATCGAATATGTCGAGTTGGCCGACATCCTGGAACGGGTGCCCGAGGACGAGACGCCGCTGGTGGTGATCTTCGACGGGGTGACCGACGTCCGCAATTTCGGCGCCATCGCCCGCTCGGCCGAGTGCGCCGGGGCGCACGGCCTGGTGACGCCGCTGAAGAACTCGGCCCCCGTGAATGCCGAGGCGATCCGCTCGTCGGCCGGGGCGCTGGCGACGATCCCGGTCTGCCGCGTGGGGTCGATCCGCAATACGATAAAACTGCTCCAGACCGAAGGGTTTCAGATCGTCGCCGCGACCGAGAAGAGCCGCAAACTGCTCTACGATGCCGATTTCCGCAAGCCTACGGCCCTGGTGATGGGTGCCGAGGATACGGGCATCTCGAAAGAGGTGCTCAAACTCTGCGACGAACAGCTGGCAATCCCCCTGATCGGGCATATCGAATCGCTGAACGTCTCGGCCGCAGCGGCCGTGATGCTTTTCGAGGTCGTGCGCCAGCGTATCGGACAATAAACGAAAACCATGAAAGCGAAACTCGGACATTACGTGCAGTGGCTTCGGGAGGGGTTCCTGCAAATGCTGCGCCTGCACCCTGTGGAGGCGGGATTGATTGCCCTCGGCTGTATCGGCTGCCTCGTCGCCTACGAGACGGACAGCGACGACACCCTGGTCAGGCTGGCGCTCGTGCCGCTGGCCTTCGCTGTTGCGCTGGCCTTCAATAACCTTGCGGGGCCGGGGCCGTGGCGGAAAGTCTACTGGGTATGCTGGGCGCCTTTCGTGCCGTTCGCGTTCTGGGGAGGTCTGGAAGAGTGGCTCGCCAGCGAGCCGTCGTTCATCACCTTCGGCATTCTGGCGCCCCTGGCGCTGCTGCTCTGCCGCCGTGCCGTGTGCAACAAGCGGTTCGTCGATGACATCATGGTGTGGCTGCGTTCGGGCATCCTCGCTGCGCTCTTCGCCAATGTGGCGCTGGGGTTGTTCTCTGCCATCCTCTTCTCCACGACCTATATCTTCGGGCTCGAAGGGAGTTGGATCGAGCATGTCTGGATATATGCGCTGATCCTTTTCGAGACTTTCGCCGGCCCGGTGCTTTTCCTGATGATGTACGACCGTTGGGCCGGTGCCGAATGCCGCGGCACTCGCATCCTCGACGTGTTGCTGAACTATATCGTGACGCCCGCACTGCTGATCTACACCGCCATACTCTGCCTTTACATGGTCAAGATTCTCGTTACGTGGTCTTTGCCCGAGGGCGGGGTGGCCTATCTGGTGTTCGGGTTCACACTGCTGGCCCTCGGGGTCAAAGCGTTGCAGCCGTTGTTGCAGAAACGCATGTACGACTGGTTCTTCGACTGCTTCAGCCTGGTGTCGTTGCCTACGCAGCTGCTGTTCTGGATCGGCGTCCTGCGTCGTACGAACGAATACGGGCTTACCGAACCGCGCGTATACCTGCTTGTCTGCGGCGGGCTGATGACGCTCTGCGTGCTGTTGTTCCTCTCGCGCCGTACCGGGCGCTACCTGTACGTCGGCCTGGCGGGGTTCGTCTGCTTTGCGGCTCTGGCCTACCTGCCTGTGCTCGAACCGCAGCGCATAGCGACCGGCTCGCAGGTGCGCCGTGCCGTCCGTGTGGCAAAACAGCTTAACATGCTCGACGGCGAGGGCCGGCTGCAACTGGACGCCTTTGTCCCCGACACCCTGCTGCGCCGGGATTACCGCCGCCTTTACGAGGCGCTCGATTATGTTGCCGACCATGATACGCTGGCCTTCGCCCGGTTCGGGGTGGAGATCGGCAAAGTCCGGGAGGCCGTGCCGGATCTGTTCCGCGATTATGTGGTCTACGGCTACGATTACCGTACCAACGACAACTGGGTGTCGGTGTACCCGGACGGGGTGCGACGCATCGACCTTGCCCAAGGGTATCGGGTGCTGTATGCCAACCTTTCGTACAATCGTTACGACCGGAGCCGCAGGCCGTATTACCGGTTCGCGGACGATACGCTGCGGATCGACTTCGGCACAGAACGCTCCGAATTCGTAATTTCCGCACCCGCCCTGTTGCAGCGGCAACTGCGGCGTGCGGGCAAGGGGGATTATCCCCTGCCCTCTGAACTGGAGAACGCTGCCGATGAACTCCTGACCTATTCGGATGAAGAGTTGCTGATCCTGTTTTCCAGTATGAGCATCGAACGGCGGGATTCTGCGCTTCGCCTCGACGATGTGGATATCTCGGCCATTATGGCCCGTTAGGCATGCTTACGACCGTCGAACATCCCCGGCTGGGTGAGGTCGTCCTCTCCCAGTCGCGCCGCGCACGCCGCATTTCGATCAGCGTGCGCGGGACGGGGTGTGTCCGCCTGTCATTCCCTTACGGGGTTTCCGCGCGGCGGGCGATGGAATTTCTCGAACGCAAAGCCAGATGGGTCGAGGCGGCCCGGGCACGGCTTGCGCAGCGGCGTGCCGCACTGCCGCCGCAGTTGCCTCCTGCCGAGGAGAAAGCCCGCATCGAAGAGCTGCGGCGCGCCGCCAAGGCCGACCTGCCCGACCGTATCGGGCGGATCTCCCGCATTACGGGGCTGAAGTACAACAAACTGACGATCCGTGCCTCGCGTACGAAGTGGGGTAGCTGTACCGGGACGAACAACATTTCGCTGAGCCTTTTCCTGATGGTGCTTCCCGAACACCTGCGCGATTTCGTCATCCTCCACGAGCTGTGCCATACCGTCCATCACGACCATTCCCCGAAGTTCCATGCGTTGGTCGACCGTCTGGTCGGGGGCAATGAAAAAGCCCTTAACCGGGAGTTAAAGGCTTTTTCGATTCGGGGCTGACGCCCCACCCAAACATAACAATCCTATTAAAGGGAACCACCCGCTCCGCGGCGGCCGTTCGGGCTGCCGTGAAGCCTCGCTATTTCCGTTGTTTAACCAAATATTGTTCTTCCCGGTATGTGAAGCTGATGAAGAGGAAGGCCAGTGCGCACGCCGCGAGCAACATGATGAATCCCCAGTCCCAGCCCAGGTGCTGTACGATCGAACCCATGGCGATGTTGGCGAGGATGGCCGTGCCGAAGAAGTATCCGAAGAATCCGGTCAGTCCGGCGGCTGTCCCGGCGGCCTTCTTGGGTGCGAGGTCGAGGGCCTGTACGCCGATCAGCATCACGGGGCCGTAGATCAGGAATCCGATGGCGATCAGCGATATGTTATCCAGCAGTACGCTGTCCATGTTTTTCCAGTAGATCACGACGAAGACTGCGACGAGTGCCATGTAGATCATGGTCGTGATGGCCCGGCGTCCTTTGAAGACCTTGTCCGACAACCATCCGCAGATGATCGTGCCGGGGATGGCTGCCCATTCGTATGCCGAGTAGGCCCAGCCCACATCCTTGATGTCATAACCCTTGATGTCCTTCAGGTAGGTCGGCGCCCAGTCCAGTACGCCGTAACGCACCAGGTACACGAATGCATTGGCAAAGGCTATATACCAGAGTATCTTGTTGTTGAGTACGTATTTGAAGAAGATTTCCTTTGTCGTAAGCTCCTGTTCCGACTTCTCGCTGTAATTTTTGGGGTAGTCGTTGCGGTATTTCTCGATGGGCGGGAGCCCGGTCGACTGGGGCGTGTCGCGGATCAGCAGGAATGCCAGCATTGCGACCACGATGGCCACCACGGCGGGGAACCAGAACGTACCGATCTGCCACGACCCGAACCATAACAGTCCGTAGGCCGCCATCGGGCCGATCATGCCGCCGCCGACGTTGTGGGCCACGTTCCAGACCGACATCTTCGTGCCGCGTTCGTTCTGCGAGAACCAGTGGGTCATGACGCGTCCGCACGGGGGCCAGCCCATACCCTGGAACCAGCCGATGAGGAACTGCGTGATGAACATCATGATGATCGACGAGATACCGGCCGATGTCCCGAGGAACATCGTCACCAGCGCCGACAACACCAGTCCCAGCGGCAGGAAGACACGGGCGTTGCTGCGGTCGGAAACGCCGCCCATCAGGAACTTCGAAAGCCCGTAGGCAATGGCGTTCGCCGAGAGCGCGATGCCCAGGTCACCCTTGTCGAAACCCATTTCGACAAGGTGGGGCATGGCCAGCGTGAAATTCTTGCGGACGAGGTAGTAGCCGGCATATCCGATGAAGATGCCGATGAATACCTGCAACCGCAGCCGCTTGTACTCTTTGTCTATTTTTTCCGCAGCGACGGGCGGCTTGTGTTTAGGGGGGCGTAGTATTTTCCACATGGTTCAGCGATCAGTTTTGTTCAAAGATATACGTTTTCGCCAAATCCGTGAAATCCTTTACCTGTGTATCGACCCAAGCCTGGTCGTGTCCCAGTTCTCTGGCCATCATCGCGGCTACCTTCGGCGCCGCCGCGATGGCTTCGCGGGCATCGACGAAGAGCAGGCGCACACGGCGCGAAAGCACGTCCTCGACCGTCATGGCCATCTCCTCGCGTACGGCCCACAGCACCTCGGCATAGGTATAGCCGTATTTGGGCGAGAGTTTCTCGCCCAGCTCGGGCTGCTGCTTGATAAGGTCGAGGATCTTGGGCTCGTCGCTGCCGTAGACGTACATGTGATCCGCCAGGTTGGGATTCTTGCGGTAGCCGTGGATACGCAGTTTCTTGGTCACGCACTTGCGGACGGGCAACTTGGCGACCTCGATCGCCTTGTCCACCGTATCTTCGGCCATCAGACGGTAGGACGTCCATTTGCCGCCCGTGATCGTCACCAGCCCGTTGTCCGAAACGATGATCTTGTGGCTGCGCGAAATTTCCTTGGTGTTTTTGCCCTCCTTCTTGGGCGCCGCCAGCGGACGCTGCCCTGCGAAGACCGAAAGGATGTCCTTGTAGGTCGGTGCGGGGTTCATGTAGAGCCCTGCCGTGCCGAGGATGAAGTCGATCTCCTCCTTGAGCGGGCGCGGGTCTTCCTCGGCCTTGGGACGTACGATGTCCGTGGTGCCGACCACGACCTTGTCGTGCCAGGGCACGGCGAACAGCACGCGGCCGTCCGAGGTCTTGGGTACCATGATGGCGTAGTCGCTCTGCAGGAATTTCATGTCGAGCACCAGGTGCACGCCCTGGCTCGGGGTGACCATCTTGCGGTGCGTAGGGCTGTCCATGTGCATGATGTCGTCCACGAAGCACCCTGCGGCGTTCACCACGCTGCGGGCCTTGATTGTGTGCTCTTCGCCCGTGAGGTTGTCCACGAATTTCACGCCGGCCGCACGTCCCGCATCGTCGTGTACGATCCCCGTAACGCTCGCCTGGTTCACGACCGTGCCGCCGTTCTCGATGCATGTCTGTGCGAGGTTGATCGCCATGCGCGAGTCGTCGAACTGCCCGTCGTGGTATACGACGCCGCCCTTGAGCCCCTTTTCGACCGAAGTGGGGATGTATTTCATCACTTTCTTTGCCGAAATGAATTTCGATCGGCCGTAACCGAAGCCGAACGAGAGCATGTCGTAGAAGGTCAGACCGCAAAAATAGAGGAAATTGTCCCAGTAACTGTAATTCGAGATCACGAATGCCTGGTCTTTGACCAGGTGCGGGGCGTTGGCTTTCATGCGGCCGCGTTCGCGCAGGGCTTCGAGTACCAGCATGACGTCGCCTTTCTGCAGGTAGCGGACGCCGCCGTGCACGAGCTTCGTACTGCGGCTCGAGGTGCATTTGGCGAAGTCGGTCTTTTCGAGCAGCGCTACGCTCAGCCCGCGGGTCGCCGCGTCGACCGCCACGCCGAGGCCCGTGGCGCCTCCGCCTACCACTACGATATCCCAAACCTTGTCTTTCTCGGATAGTTTTTTGATCTGTGCAAGTCTTTCCATAAATACATGAATTTCGTTTCGCAACAAAATTACATATGATTTTTTGTATTTCAAAATAAAATATGTTTTATTTCATAATATTTCGTTTCGGAGCACAATATATTGCCGAAAAAAATATTTCTCCGGAAGGTTTCGATCTAATTTCGGATTATTTTCGTATCTTGCATTATAAAACCAAATTTTTAATCGACCTATGAATAAATCCGGCGAAGAGACTATTTTGAGCCTTCCGGAGCGTCATAACCGGATCCTGGCACTGTTGCAGCAGAACGGCTCCATATCCGTCGTGCAGCTGGCCGAGTTGTTCAAGGTTTCGGAGGTCACGATCCGCAAAGACCTCTCTTTCCTCGAACAACAGAAGAAACTCTACCGCACGCACGGCAGTGCGATCCTTATCAGCCCCTATATCAGCGACCGCCACGTCAACGAGAAGGAGAAGAAAAACGTGGCGGAGAAACGGGCCATCGGGGCCAAGGCCGCAAGCCTTGTCGCGCAGGACGATTCGATCATCATCGCGTCGGGCACGACCATGGCCTTCCTCGCGCGCGAAATCAAGCCCGTCGGACACCTGACGGTCATCACGGCGGCCGTTCCCGTGACATCGATCCTTTCGCAGGACACCAATGTCGACGTGATCCAGTTAGGGGGCATTACCCGCAGCAGTTCGGTGTCGGTCGTGGGGCCCTTTGCCGAACAGATGCTCGGCAACTTCAACTGCAGCAAACTGTTCGTCGGGGTCGACGGCATCGACCTCGAATTCGGGCTTACGACGACCAACATGCTCGAAGCGGCGCTGAACCGTGTGATGATGAATGCCGCGCAGAAGGTCATCGTACTGGCTGACAGCTCGAAATTCGGACGCCGCGGCTTCAGCAAGATTTGCGACCTGGAGGCTGTCGACCGCATCATCACCGACAATGGCATCCAGCCCCTTTACCTCGACCGGCTGCGCGAGCGCGGCATCGAGGTGATCGTCGTCGACGCATGACGTGCTGCCTGATGAAAACGGGCGGGCTGTGATCCACAGCCCGCCCGTCATATTTTGTCCCGGTATGTTTATTTCAGCAAAGCCTGCAACCGCTCGGGGTAATCCGTCGTGATGTAATCCACGCCCAGGTCGATGAAATAGCGCATGTCCTCTTCCTTGTCGACCGTCCATACGTTCACCTCCAGTCCCAGTTTTTTTGCCTGTTCCACCCATTCGGGGTGCTTGCGCAGCACGCGCATTGAGTAGTCGATGCCGGTCAGGCCGAGCCCCTTGATGCTGCGCGGGGAGAGGTCTCCGTTCAGGTAGAAGATACGCCCGTCGGGCAGCAGTTTCTTGAACGCCAGGCAGGCATTGATCGAGAAGGCGATGATGTCGGTGCGGTCGAGCAGGTTGTACTTGCGCAACGCCTTTACGATCTTCTCGGCCGCGAGGTCTTCGCGCTTGAGGTCGGAGAGCGATTTCATTTCCAGCACCAGCCGGGTGTCGGGTTTGCCGGCCACCAGGCGCAGATAGGCGTCCAGCGTCGGGATGTTCTCGCCGTTGGGGAGTACGATCGAGGTGATCTCCTTCAGCGTGCTTTTCTCCATGTTGATCTCGGTACCTTTGTATATACGGTCGTGGTTTACGATCAGCTTGTCGTCGGCAGTCAGCCATACGTCCATTTCCGAACCGAAGGCCCCGACCGAATCGGCTTTGGAGAACGAAGCCAGGGAGTTCTGCGCCGAATTGGGCGCCGTCCAGTAGCCGCGGTGCGCGATAACCTTGGGCTGAGCGAAAGCCGCGGCAGTTCCTGCGAAGAGCAGGGTGGCGGCGAAGATGAGCTTTTTTGTCATATCGTTTGAAATGTTGGTTGAGCGCTTATAAATCGAAACTTCAACAAAGTTAGTAAACATTTCCGGAATAACAAGTCCGGCGGGGTGTAAAAGGTGTTTTTTTCAGGGTAATGTCATCGTGAGGGAGACATCTGTGATTTTGAAACGAAACACGGGGGCGGAGCGGTATGTGCAATTTCTCTGCGAAATGTATCGGAGTTTCGGGATTTTTTCCTATCTTCGTATGATGTGGAAATGGAATCCTTAACTTAAAACCAGAATAGACCATGAAAGAAAAAGTCAGCAAAAAGTTCCAGGAGATTTATGGCTCCGGGGCTGTCATGTTCGCCTCGCCGGGGCGTATCAACCTCATCGGGGAACATACCGACTATAACGGGGGCTTCGTTTTCCCGGGGGCGGTTGACAAAGGAATCGTGGCGGCCATCAAACTCAACGGTACGGACAAGGTGCGGGCCTATGCGCTCGACCTTGGGGAAAGCTCGGAGTTCGGGCTTAACGAGGAAGATAAACCCGCCGAGAGCTGGGCGCGCTATATCTTCGGCGTATGCCGCGAGGTGCAGAAGCGGGGCGGTAAGATCGGCGGTTTCGATACGGTATTCGCGGGCGACGTGCCGCTGGGTGCCGGCATGTCGTCGTCGGCAGCGCTGGAGTCGACCTATGCCTTTGCGCTGAACGACCTCTATTCGCTGGGCATCGACAAATTCGAACTGGCGAAGATCGGCCAGTCGACCGAGCATAACTATTGCGGCGTGAACTGCGGCATCATGGATCAGTTCGCTTCGGTTTTCGGCAAGAAGGGCAACCTGATCCGTCTGGACTGCCGTTCGCTGGAGTATGCCTATTTCCCGTTCGACCCCAAGGGTTACAAACTCGTCCTGCTCGATTCGCGCGTGAAGCACGAGCTGGTGGGATCGCCCTACAACGACCGCCGGGCTTCGTGCGAGCGGATGGCGAAGATGCTCGGGCAGGAGTTCCTGCGCGGCGCCACGATGGAGCAGCTCGATGCCATCAAGGATAAGATTTCGGAGGAGGACTACAAGCGTGCCCGCTACGTGATCGGCGAGGAGAAGCGTGTGCTCGATGTCTGCGATGCGCTCGAAAAGGGTGACTACGAAACGGTCGGCAAGCGGATGTACGAAACCCACTGGGGCATGTCGAAGGATTACGAAGTGTCGTGCGAGGAACTGGATTTCCTGGCCGAAGTTGCCGAGGCGTGCGGCGTGACGGGTTCGCGCATCATGGGCGGCGGTTTCGGCGGCTGTACGATCAACCTGGTGAAGGACGAACTTTACGACAACTTCATCGCCACGGCGAAAAAGAGGTTCAACGAGAAGTACGGCCATGAACCCAAGGTGTACGAGGTCGTGATTTCGGACGGTTCGCGCCGTTTGGAATAATTATTATGGGGAAGTTTCGCTGGTAGCCGCATTCCCCGCGGGCGGAAAACCCGTGCGGTTGTTCTTGTTGCGGCGTATGCCCTGCGGGGAGTTTTCAGGGGCATCCCGCGATACCCCGTTGTATGATCGGCCGGATCGCATAGATCCGGCCGATTTTGAATTATCCACTGCAATGCCGAACCGAAGCGTTGGCATTCCCTGGTGGAAACCTATCGGTTGTACGGGATGTTGTATCCTGAAATCCGCGATGCGAACAGGCGTGTCGGATACGATGCGCATTCCCATCATGCTATCGGGGATGCGATCCGGGTGAAGTGTGAGTCCTCGGGCTGGGCGCTATCCGTGTCTTGGGTTAGAAAAGTGCGCATTGGGCATATCGGCTGCCGGGGAATGGCTTCGAAGCGCCATCCCGAAGCCCCCTCTCGAAGCTTTCTCCCGGAGGCCCCTTCCTCCCGGAGCTGTTTGGGCTTATCGGCGGCGGATTAGTTTTGTGGCGTTGTGCTAACCGGCGCAGGTCATAATATTTTTTGCAGGAAAACCTCGTCGTGGAATCCGTCGGCAAGCCGCAGCCACTCTTTCCTGATCCCCGTTTCGGAGAATCCGGCGTGGCGGAAAAGTGCGAGGCTTGCCGCATTTCCGGCTTCGACGCTGCACCATAACTGATGCAGGTGCAGCATGTCGCGGGCATAGCTGCATACGGTCTCCACCGCATCGGCGGCATAGCCTTTGCCCCGTTGTGCCGTATCGTGGATCAGGATGCCGACGCCCGCACGGAGATTTACCGGATCCAGGTCGAACAGGTCGAGCGCCCCGACGGGGAGGCCTTCCGGGGTTTCGATGATAAGCCGCTGCTGGCGGGTTTGGAAAATGTCGAACTGCTGCCCTTCGATGAACCGTTCCAACGTATGGCGGGAAAAAGGCGCCAGCGTACCGCTGACGCCCCATATCTCCGTGTCGTTTTCCCAGGCGTACATCAGTTCGATATCTCCCGGTTCGAGGGCGCGAAGCCGTGTTGTCCGGCCTTCGAGGTTCATCAGATGCCGATGATCTTGTTGCGGATGAGCATTGCCACACCCCATGCGTTCGCGTTCTCGGTCATCTTCGATACGCGGAATTTGGTGTCCTTGTATACGAGGTTGAGCGAGTATTTGTTGGTCGCCGACTTGAGGGGCAGCATGATGTAGTCGCCTGCGGCGGCCATGTTGCCGCCGACGATGACCGTCTCGGGGTTGAACGTGTTGATAAGGAAGGCCACGGCCTTGCCGACTTTTTCGCCGGCCTCCTCGATCAGCTCGATCGAGAGGTTGTCATCGTTCTTCGCCGCGGCGATGATGTCGTCGATATGGATGCTCTTCTGCTGGTCGTACTTCTCCTTGAGGATCGTATTGACGCCCTTCTCGATCAGGTGGCACATCTTGTCCTCGATGGCGATACCCGAAACCTCGGTTTCGAGGCAGCCTTTCTTGCCGCACGAGCAGATGATCTCGTTGTCGAAAAACGGGATGTGTCCGAACTCACCGGCGAACCCGCTTTTCCCGTAGTAGAGCTGCCCGTCCACGACGATTCCGATTGCCACGCCGCGCCCCATGTGCAGGTAGAGCACGTTGCTCTCGTCCTTCGACTTGCCGCACGTGTATTCCGCATAGCAGCGGGCGCGGGTGTCGTTTTCGAGCAGCACGCGCAGCCCGACGCGCTCTTCGAGCACTTCGCGCAGCGACTGTTCGCTGGAGGTGAAATACTTGTAGCTGCGGCCCGTGTCGGGATTCACGCGTCCCGTCATGCAGACTCCCAGCCCGAGGATTTTGCCCCGGTCGATGCCGCATGTGGCGATGAAGTTCTCTATGTTGGAACAGATGCGTTCGAAACACTGCGGGCGATCCTGCAACTCGAAGGTGTAGTCGTACTCTTCCTTGATGATGTTGTTCTGCAGGTCGGTGATCAGGAATGTCATGTTGTCGCGCCCGACGTTGACACCTGCGAAATAGATCGCCGAATTGGCCAGGCCGAATATGTTCGGCCTGCGTCCGCCCGGGGTTTCCACCTTGCCCAGATCCGTTACGATGTTCTCATCGACCAGTTCCTGTACCAGCTTGGTGATGGTCGGGACACTGATATGCAGCTCTTTGGTCAGTTCCGAGAGCGTACATTCGCCGTTCACCGCCATGTAGGCGATGATGTTGCGCTTGATGATACTGTTCTTGTGCGAAATACCCTTCAGGGCATCGTCTTCGTGTTTGTTGAAAAATTCGGTGAGTGATGTCATCCGTCCTGTCTCATTTTTAACTAAACCTTTGCAAATATAATAAGTATATTTAAAAAATGCAACATGTTATTAATAAAATTTAATAAATTTTGTTTCAAAACACATTATAATAAAAGGAACGGACTGATTTTCAGTCCGTTCCTTTTTTGTTTTGAGACTTTTTAGACTATAACGTCGATTTCGATTCTACGACGGCTTCGGGGTTTACCTTCCTGATAAGGCCCTGCAATACGGTGCCGGGGCCGAGCTCGGTGAATTCCGTCACGCCGTCGGCGAGCATGTTCTTTACGATGTATGTCCAGCGTACCGGGGCGGTCAGCTGTGCGATCAGGTTGGCCTTGATCTGTGCGGGATCCGTGTAGGGCTTCGCGTCGACATTCTGGTAGATCGGGCATACGGGCGTCTGGAACGGAGCCTCGCTGATCGCCTTTTCCAGTTCCTGCTTGGCAGGCTCCATCAGCGGCGAGTGGAATGCGCCGCCTACGGGCAGGCGCAGGGCGCGGCGCGCACCGGCGGCCTTGGCTTTTTCGCAGGCTGCGTCGACGGCTTCCACGGCACCCGAGATCACGAGCTGGCCGGGGCAGTTGTAATTGGCCGCTACGACGATGCCGTCGACCGATGCGCAGATTTCTTCGACTACGTGGTCTTCCAGGCCGAGGATGGCGGCCATCGTACCGGGCTGTGCCTCGCAGGCGGCCTGCATGGCCATGGCACGCTTCGAGACGAGCTTCAGGCCGTCTTCGAACGAGAGGGCACCGGCCACGACCAGGGCCGAGAACTCACCCAGCGAGTGTCCTGCGGCAGCGTCGGGTTTCACGCCGAGCGCCTTGGCCATGATTACCGAGTGAAGGAATACGGCGGGCTGCGTCACTTTGGTTTGCTTGAGCTCGTCGTCCGTGCCGGCGAACATGATGTCCGTGATACGGAAACCGAGGATATCATTGGCTTTTTCGAAAAGCTCCTTTGCTTCGGGGACGTTGTCGTAAAGGTCTTTGCCCATACCGACCGCCTGTGCACCCTGTCCGGGAAATACGTATGCGTGCTTCATATTTTTGCTGAATTTTTGTTAGCGAGGGCAAAGATAAGAATTTATTTTTTAACTTTGCACCGCAATGGTTCACAAAGGGCCGGGCAAGGCCCCGTGTGATTAAATGGGAATGCCGTGTAATTCGGCAGCAGTTCCCGCTGCTGTATGTTCCGTCGATTGCCGCAACACTCTTTTAGCCACTGGTCTTTGGACTGGGAAGGCGTTGCGGCTGGAACGAGCCAGAAGACCTGCCTTGCATCTCCCGGTGGGAGGATCCTTATTTTCGGGCAAGCTCTGCGGAGAACGGAGCGCTTCGGACGGAGACACGGCAGTGTCGGCGTTTGTTGCAGGAGGGCGGCTTTATTTATAGGTGCGCGTCCGGTTGCATGAAATGGGGGTTCGATTCCGGGAGTTCGGAACCGGATTTTTTTATTTTATGCACATAAAACAAACGAAAGATGAAAAAACTTTTACTGTTGGCCTTTGCCGCTTTTGCTTTTGCCGCCTGCTCGGACGACGATAAGATGCCGACCCCCCCCAGCTCGAAACAATATCTTTCAGTGAGGTGGAACTTGGTTCCGACGGATACCTGTGGGGTAAAACTCTGGCAACGGATGTAGACGGCTCGTTGGAGTTCGAAGGCGTGATTTACAAAGAAGGAAGTGCTTCGTTCCTCTCGTATTTCTCGGATTTCGGCGGTGTCTGGGACACGTGGTGCAAATTCGCGATGTCTGCCTGTCATGACAAAACGACTTTCGGGACGGATAACCAGTTCAGCGTTTATACGACGGCTGATGACGGCCAGAACAAGTTCGCCGTTGCATACGATATGAAAGGTATGGGCCCGGGCTATACGTTTAACCCGGCCATCGAGTTTTCGACGGTTGTTACTCCCGTGTCGCTTCGTATTGCCAATAATACGTGGACATATCTTTACCTCACCGCTACTAAATACAGCGACTTCAGTGTTGCGATTATCGGTTTCAACGGTGAAACCGAAACGGGGACGATTGAGGTGCCGTTGGCATTGGACAACAAGGTCGTAGCTGATTGGAAGACCGTAGGGCTGGATAAATTGGGAGCCGTGACCAAAATTGTTTTCTCTGTTGAGTGCGATGATGTGATGGCGCCGACTTATTTCTGTATTGATGATTTCGCTTATACCGAATAACTATTTTGAGATGAAAAATATTTTTTGGATTATTGCGGCTGCATTTGCCTTTGTAGCCTGCTCGGACGACGACGGCCCGCGTGAGAAACCGTTTGACGGCGAAGTCGTATCGTTCGAGGCCTCCGAACATCTGCTCGACGCCATGACCGGCAACGACGTGAAGCTCGGCCCCGTTACGATGTCCCTGATGGGAATGGGGGATTATACCTATGCGAACGCTTTTTGTGCGAAGCAATACGCTGTGGAGGCGGATTTCGACGGCATGCTCTTTTCCACTGCCGACCAGAATCTCATTTTCAACGCCTATTATTCATCGCTATACGACGGGTGGGGCGGTATCGGGCTTTCGCAAATGCCCGACCGGAATGCGGCCGCTCCCTCCAGCAAGCAGCAGTTCTCCGTGTGGGCGGAAGGCGGAGCCAACGCAACGGAAACCTATGCCGTATTTTACGATTCCAACTCGCCGACGGAAATGTATCCCGAATACCTGAGTGAGTCGGGCTATCCGACCATCGACCTGGTGGAACCGCGCATCGTCGCCCACCTATACATCGCCAATTCGACCTGGGTATACAATTATTTCACGGGGGCGGATACCGACAGTTTCCAGGTGAAAATCACGGGGTCGCTCGGCGGTGTGGAAAAGGGGAGCATCACGGAAACGCTCGTCGCCGGGAAATCGAAGCTGAGCGGATGGCGCAAAGTCGACCTGTCGTCGTTCGGTGCGGTGGACAAGCTGGTATTCAAGGCGGTTTGCGACTATCAGGCTGATCCGACCTACTTCTGTATCGACGAGATCGGGTTGCTGAAACCCGATGCCATGTAATTCGGGCCCGGCTATTTGGAGATTAGTATGGCTCTGGCAATTCCCCGCACGGCCTGCCTGCCGTGCGGGGAATTTTTTGCAGCTTCGCCGCTGTCTGATTTCGGCCGGGGCAGTTGCCGGACGGGTGTGTGCTGACCGGGTGTTTGTCGGCCGGGCAGTTGCCGGCCGGAACTGTTGCTCGGTGGGCTGTTACCGGATCGGTGCTTGCTGTCCGGGTGCTTGTCGGCCTGGCGGTTGCCGGGGGACGTCCGGCGCAATAGCAGCAGCAGGCCGGGGCCGCCGTCGGGAACCGAAAAAAATCCCCGCAGGCCGATGCCCGCGGGGATTCGTTATTCAGAGTCAGTCCGGATTCAGATCAGATTGTCTTTTTCGATGTCCTTGAAATAACGGTAGGTGCCGACCTTCAGTTCCGCGGTTGCGGGTTCGTCGCATACGACGATCCCGTGGGGGTGTACCTGCATGGCCGAGATCGTGCAGACGTGCGAGTAAGGGCCTTCCACACACTGCTGCAGGGCACGGGCTTTCTTATGCCCGAGGGCGAGGATCAATACCTGTTTCGCATCGAGCACGGTGGCTACGCCTACCGACATGGCCTGCTTGGGCACCTTGTTCACGTCGTTGTCGAAGAAGCGCGAGTTCACGACCAGCGTGTCGTAGGTCAGCGTCTTGACGCGGGTGCGCGAGTTGAGCGACGAGAACGGCTCGTTGAAGGCCAGATGGCCGTCTTCGCCGACACCGCCCAGGAAGAGGTCGATGCCCCCTGCGCGGCGGATCTTCTCCTCGTATTCGTCGCACTCCTTCTGCAGGTCGGGGGCGTTGCCGTTGAGGATGTTGACATTGGCCGGGGTGATGTCCACGTGGTTGAAAAAGGTGTTCCACATGAACGAATGGTAGCTTTCGGGGTGCTCTTCCGGGAGCCCGACGTATTCGTCCATGTTGAACGTGACGACATCCTTGAACGATACCTTCCCGGCTTTGTTCAGGGCGATCAGCTCCTTGTACGTCGTCAGCGGGGTCGAACCCGTCGGCAGGCCCAGCACGAATGTGCCTCCGGCAGCCTGCTTCTTGTTGATCTGCCCGACGATGTAATGCGCCGCCCAACGGCCGGCATTTTCCTGTGTGTCTTCGATAATGAGTCGCATAAATTTTTCGGTTTATCGGTTTGTCTGTTCATTCTTCATTCGGACGGGGCGTCAGAACATCTTGACGAACACCTCGATCGCCTGGTATTCGGCCATGCCGAGCTTGTCGTAAAGCTGCGCCGTGTTCTGCGTACGCTCTTCGGCGCGCTGCCAGAACTCGCGCGGGTCGCTGCCCGGGAAGGGCATGATGTCCTTCTGCGAGAGGTGGCGGTAGATGGCGTGGCGCTTCATGATCAGCTCGTCGGGCGACAGTGGCACCGCCATGTCGACCATGCCCAGATCCCATTCCATCCATGCACCGCGGTAGAGCCACAGGTGGCATTCCTTGAGCCATTCGTCGTCCCTGACTACGTCCAGGGCGCCGAGTACGGCCTCCATGGCCGTGCGGTGTGTCCCGTGCGGGTCGGCCAGGTCGCCTGCGGCATAAATCTGGTGGGGTTTCACCTCGCGCAGCAGCTTGACGATGATGTCGATGTCCTTCTCCGTAAGCTGTCCCTTCTTGATACCGCCCGTTTCGTAGAACGGCAGGTTGAGGAAGTGGGCGTTCGTGTCGGGGTTCAGGCCGAACGAGCGGACGGCGGCGCGTGCCTCGGCGCGGCGGATGGCACCCTTGAGGTCGAGCAGCGGACGCGGTTCGGGTTCGCCCTTCTTCTTGCCGGCGATGATCTTCTCGACCTCGGCGTAGTGGTCTCCGAAGCCCAGTTCGCGGGCCGTGTCGATGTTCTGCAGCACGACGTCGTCGTGTACGGCCACGTTGCCCGAAGTTTCGTAGGCTACGTGTACGTCGTGTCCCTGCTGCACGAGGCGGATAAAGGTACCGCCCATCGAGATGACGTCGTCGTCGGGGTGGGGCGAGAATACCACCACGCGCTTGGGGAACGGTTCCGACGGTACGGGGCGTGTCGAATCGTCGGCGTTGGGCTTGCCGCCCGGCCAGCCCGTGATGGTGTGCTGCAGGTCGTTGAACACGTCGATGTTGATCTGGTCGTAGGCGCGTCCCTGTTCGAGCAGCTCGCCCAGCGAGTTTTCGATATAATCCTTGTAGGTGAGTTTGAGGATCGGCTTCTGTACCACGCCGCACAGCCATACCACGGCCTTGCGGGTGAACTTGGGCGTCCATTTGCAGGGGCCTACCAGCCACGGTGTCTGCTCGCGCGTAAGCATCTGCGCGGCATTTTCGTCGATCACCACCTCGATATTGGGGTGCATCTGCAGGTTCGAGGCAGGCACCTGGCTGGTGACTTCGCCTTCGACGACCTTCTGGACGATCTTGGCTTTCTCCTCGCCCCACGCCATCAGGATGATCTTCTCGGCGCGCATGATCGTGTCGATACCCATCGTGATGGCCATCTTCGGCGTGTTTTCCAGGCCGAAGAACGCCCCGGACTGGATTTTGCGCGTGTTGTGGGTCAGCTGAACCAGCCGTGTGCGCGATTTGGCATACGATCCCGGTTCGTTGAAGCCGATCTGCCCGTCCTCGCCGACGCCGATGATCATCAGGTCGATCTTGCGCACCGAGTGGTCGTACGATGCGCAGTATTCGGAAATCCTGGCTTCGGGTACCGTGCCGTCGGGGATGTGGATATTTTCGGGCAGGATGTCGATATGGTTGAGGAAATCCTCGTGGATGCGGAAATTGCGGCTCTGCTGTTCGGTCGAGCGGATCGGGTAGAACTCGTCGAGGCTGAATACCGCCACGTTGCGGAAGCTGACGATCCCCTCCTCGTGGCGTTTGACCAGTTCGCGGTACAGCCCGAGCGGGGTGCGCCCGGTCGTGAGCCCCAGCACGAACGGCTGCGACTCCTCGTAAACCTCGTTCGAACAGTGGATTTCGTTATATGTACGGATTGCCTTCACGATGGTGTCGGCGACGTACTGCACGCCCAGATATTCGTTTTCATAAACCGTCGTGTGGATCTTTTCGTAACGGTGGATGATGTCGCGCGGAGCCGATACTTCGATCAGGCCCCCGTCTTTGGGAAGTGAATATTTGTTGTTCATATCTTTGAAAATTTAATTTGTTCGAAAAATTCCGGCAGGTGGAAGTCGGGCTTCGGGGCCGAGATCGGCTTCCATGACAGGAAATGGGGCTGCGAGAGTTTGTCCCCGCATTTGTAGAGGTTCACCTTCGCTTTCAGTCCGCTCCAGTCCGTCAGCGAGTGCATGAACAACGCCTGCGGCGGGATGGCCAGCACCACCGACCAGCGGTTGTCGCCTTCGTGTTCGGGGAAGGGACGCGACCCGAGGCTCGGGTTGCGCAGGATGCTTTCCATGACCCGGGGCGTGGCATGTGTGGCGTGTTCGCGCTCTCTGCGGAACCCCACGAGCAGATGCCCGATGCAGGTGCATTCGAAATTGTAGTAGTAGCCGCTGTCGTCGGGGGCGATGAAGAACTCCACGCACGAATCAGTCCAAACTTCCCCGTTGTCCTCCGTGACGCGGGCCATCGTCCATTGTTCCCTGACGTCGAAGCGCAGCATCAGATAGGCGCCCGTGTGGAACATGCGGAACGAAACCTCGGGTGCGTAGGGATATTGCTCCGGCCAGTTGCAGCAAGCCACCGGCTGCGGTTCGATGCTGCCGAAAGCGGTCTCGACGGCCCGTTTGTCGGCCGGGACGATGCCTGTTATTTTCCGTATCTCCATGATCCTTTCCCCCTCTTGCTGTATCGTCTTTGCAGGTTTATGCGTTGCGGTAGTGCTCCGCGATCCCGGCCACGATGCGGCACATTTGGCCGTAGTGTTCCTCCATGCTTTGCAGCAGGCGGTACTGGGCGTGGGTGCGTACGAGGTTGTGGTCGGGGTATTTTATCTTGTAATAGGTGTCGCCGTCGATGTAGTCCATCAGGAAGCGCAAAACCTGTTCGAACGTGATGTACCGCGCCGAAAAGGCCAGGTGGTCGATTTCCGTGTCGGTGAGCTGCGCCGCACGCTGCGAGAGGTATCCGTCGGTGTAGGCGCTGAACATTTCGAGCGAAATGCCGACGCGCGACAGGTCGCGGTCGTCCTCGTCGCCCGTATTGGCATAAGAGCGGATCGCATCGCCGAAATCGTTGAGCGACGTGGAGGCCATCACCGTGTCGAGGTCGATGGCGCAGAGCACCTCGCCCTGTTTGTCGAACAGGATGTTGTTGATCTTCGTGTCGTTGTGCGTCACGCGGGTAGGGATCGTACCGTCCTCGACCTTCGACCAGAAAGAGAGCATCTCGGCGCGCCGCGACTCGATCCAGCCGATCTCCCCCGCGAGGTGCATTTTGCGCCCTGCGGCATCGCGGGCCAGGGCGGCGTCCCATTGTCCGAAACGGTGGCGGATGTTATGGAACCCTTTGATCGTCTCCGCCAGCGGTTCGGTGAAATCGTCCAGCTGGGACTGGAATTTCCCGATGCCTTCGCCGCCCTTGCGGGCCAGTTCCGGGGAGTCGGCCTTGTTGTAGGCAACCGTGTCGTCGATGAAGACCGTTGCGGCCCAGTATTCGCCTTCCGCGTCGACGTGGTACAGGTGCCCGTCCTTTGCCGGGACGACGGTCATCACCTCGCGCCGCGGGTCGCCTCCGGCCGCAATGACGCCGCGGCGGATGTGTTCCGTGACCCGGCGGATGTTGTCCATCATGGCCGGCACGTCGGGGAAAACGGCCTTGTTCTTGCGTTGGAGGATGTAGTCGGGGGCATCTGCTTCGGTGCGGACGATGAATGTGTCGTTGATGAATCCTTCGCCCAGTGAGTCGATGGCCGCGATGGGGCCTTCCAAGGCGAAATTCGATGCGATCTCTCTTAAATTCTCCTTCATGGCGTACGGTTTTCTGTGTTTTCCGCGCTATAACGGTTGCACACCCCAAAGGTACTAAAAAGAACGCAGTCCTGCAACGGAATCGCGTAAAAATAAAACTTTTTTCTTTTAACAAGGGTTTTGGTAAGTATTTTTACGATCGGATGTTTTGTTCGTTATTGAATTTACCGACATGTCGCTTGGTCGAAAATAAAATCCCCGGCAACTAATTATTGCCGGGGATTTTTCGACGACGGGAGTTGCCCGTTTATTTGATATAGCTGGTCAGTATTTTCAGGCTCCCGCCCGGAACCGCGCGGAGCGATTTCACCGTGGCGGGGAGCAGCACGGTCTCCCCTTGGTGGATCGGCATTTCGTTGCCCGAGTCGTCGCAGATCGTTCCCTTGCCTTCGACACAGATCACGACGACGAACGAATCCAAAGCCGAATAGTCGATGGTCAGCGCTTCGGTCAGGTCGTAGAGCGAGGTGGTGAAATAAGGGCACGACACCAGTTCCACTTCACGATCCTGCGCCTTCTGGTAATGCGTCCGGTAATCGGGCAGTACGGTGTAGTCGATGGCGTCCTTCGCCAGTTCGGTGTGCAGTTCGCGGGTGTTGCCGTTGGCATCCTTGCGGTTGAAATCGTAGATGCGGTAGGTGATGTCCGAGGTCTGCTGTATCTCGGCGATAAACGCCCCGGCCCCGATGCTGTGGACGCGTCCGGCCGGCAGGAAAAAGAGGTCGCCGGGGTGGATTTCATATTCGGCGAGCAGGTCGGTGATGGTGTTGTCCTCGACGCTGGCTTCGTACTGGGCGGGCGTCACCTGCTTGGCGAATCCCGAGCGCAGGCGTGCGCCTTCGTCGGCGTCCACGACGTACCACATCTCGGTCTTGCCTTTCGATTTGTGGCGCTCCCATGCCAGTGCATCGTTCGGGTGTACCTGGATCGAGAGATCCTGACGTGCGTCGATGAATTTGATCAGCAGCGGGAACTCCTGTCCGAAGCGTTCTGCATTGGCCTTGCCGAGCAATGCTGCGCCGTGGCGTGCGATCAGCCCGGGCAGGGTGGTGCCCGCCTCGGGGCCTCCCGCTACGACCGATTCGCTGCCCTTGACGCCCGAAAGCTCCCAGCTTTCGCCGACCTGCTTCTGGTCGGAGGCGATGTGTTTGTAGGGGACGATCTTCTCGCCGCCCCAGATTGTCGATTTGAGGATGGGTTGGAACTTATACATATTTTTTTCTCGTTTATTTAACAGTTTGCCGATAATTGATTATTCCCAGGGCAGAGGATACCACTACCAGCCAGAACGTGATCTGAAGAGCGTATCGGTTTTGCCGTCGTTTGCGAAATAGATGTATGAGCGCCCCCGCCGCTGTGAGTAACAGGGCGATGTGGACATATAATACGATCTTTTTCATAACTGCGGTACTGAATTATTATTGTTGTTTCTGTGCGTCGAGCTGGCCCAGGGCAAATGCATAGGCGCCCACCGAGATGGCATTGCTCGCCCCGAGTTTCGAGATCATGACTCCGATGCGTTTCTGGGGGTCGTATGCCACGTAACGATCCGTGCCGTAAACCTTCAGCGCACGCTGGTCGCCCTTGGCGAACTCCTTGAACTCGTCCTCGTTGTCCAGGTCGTAGACCTTCATCTGCACGCGGTTCAGTTCCTCGCCCGTGATGGTGTGCATCTTGCCGCGCAGCTCTTTCAGCAGGCTGGGCATGATCCATTTGCGGGCACCCGTGATTCCGCCGCCGATGACGATCAGCCCGTCGATGAGCGTGATGGTCGTTGCCATCGCATCGCCGGCGATCTCGCCCATTTCGGCGAAGGCCTTGCGGGCGGCCTCGGCATCGCCTTCGCGTTTGCCGTCCGCAATGTCGCAGAGCTCCTTCGGCTCGAGCCCGTGGTTAGGATTGCCCGTCAGTTCTCCGTAGACACGTTTCACGGCGCGGATGGCAGCGCCGTCCTCGACGATGATATCCGGCATCTTCTTGTGCTTCAGGCAGAAGGTTTCGACGCACGAGTTGTCTCCGCGGTTGAGTTGGTTGTTCACTACGATGCCGACGCCGAGGCCTGTGCCGAAGGTGTAGCCCACCAGGTTCTTGTAGCGTTTCGGGCAGCCCAGGGCTTCGAGCTTGGCGTTTACTTCGGGAAGGGCGCCGCCCAATGCCTCGCCGTAGGCGAACAGGTCGCCGTCGTTGTTGATGAACACCGGGATGCCGAATTTGTATTCGAGGAACGGCCCCAGCGCCACGCCTTCGCGGAACGAGGGGAAATTGGGCAGGTAACCGCCGATGATGCCGTTGGGATAATCGGCCGGGCCCGGGAATGCGAAGCTGATGGCGACGGGTTTCTCTTCCAGCTGGTCGATGACTGCCTGGAATCCTTCGACCATCGTAGCGAGGCATTTGTCGAGGTTGTCCGCGTTCGACGGCTTGGTGATGGGTTCGACGATGAATTTGTTGGCCTGCATGGCTCCGAACACGAGGTTCGTACCTCCGGCATCGAGAGTGATGACCACCCGGTTGTCGTATCTGTACATGGTTGCTATTTATTTGTTGGTTTCAGCATTTTGTCTGCGCAGGGATCGGCCGTGCGGTGCGCGTTGTTGCTGCGGCGCGAGCCCCTTCCCGATCCTGCGTTGCGCCCGGCTGAGGAACCCCGGCTCCCGGAATCCGGTTGCGGACAGGCCCGTGCTGACGGGCTGCCCCTGGGGGTCGGAGGTTCGGTTCACTGGTTGCATTCGGTACCGGTATTTAGCTCAGCAAAGATAGTAAAAATAACCGAACGATGCGGCCTGCGGCCTGAAAGTATGCATGTCAGGTGCGATTTTTTATGTTGCGGGCGCGAATATCCGGGCCTTTGTGCCTGCCGGCTGTTTTTCCGGCTGTTAACCTTGCTGTTTTCCGGGTGTTTTTATTACCTTTACGGCACGGTAGTGCCCGGCCCCGGGAAATTCGGTGTGAGTTTGCCGCGCGGCAGCCAGGCGCCGTATTCCGGAATCGCCCCCCCCCGGCTCGGAGAGGGCTGCTGCCGGGTCGATGGTATCCTGTCCCTGCCGGATTGCCATGCCCCCGATCCGGACTGAGGAATTTCAGTTCCGTTTTTATATCTTTGTATCCCGAAATAACCAGTTCCGTTAACCCGAAAACATTACTATGAAAAGATTGCTGACCCTTGCTCTGTTCGCCGTGCTGATGCTCCCTGCCGTTGCGCAGGAGCTGACCGTCGCCACCTACAATATCCGTAACGCCAATAAGGGCGACGCCGAACGCGGCAACGGCTGGGAACGCCGCTGCCCCTGGGTATGCGGGCTGATCGAATTCCAGGGGTTCGATATTTTCGGCAGCCAGGAGGTGCTCGACGGGCAGTTGCACGATATGCTGGCGCAGCTTCCCGGCTATGCCTATATCGGCGTGGGGCGCGATGACGGCAAGGCCAAAGGCGAATATTCCCCCATATTCTATAAAAAGGAGCGTTTCCGGTTGCTGGACGAAGGCCATTTCTGGCTCTCGGAAGTCACCGACCGTCCCAACAAGGGATGGGACGCCGCGCTGCCCCGCATCTGCACATGGGGGCATTTCCTGGACAGGCAGACCAGGCGCCGTTTCTGGTTCTTCAACCTGCATATGGATCATGTCGGTGTCCGGGCACGGGAGGAGAGCGCCAAACTGGTCGTTGCGAAGATCCGCGAAATGTGCGGCCCCAGGGAGTTCGTGATCCTCACGGGCGATTTCAACGTCGACCAGAACAACCCCATCTATACGACCTTCACCACCTCGGGGATACTGGCCGATTCGTATCAAACCGCGGCCAGGCGCTATGCCCCGAACGGGACGTTCAACAATTTCAACCCCACGCTGAAAACCGACAGCCGTATCGACCATATTTTCGTGTCGCCTTCGGTGTGTGTGCACGATTACGGGGTGCTGACGGACACCTACCGTTCGCAGACCACCCGCAGCGACGAGGAGATCAAGTCCGGAGCATTCCCCAAGGAGGTGTCGTTGCACAGCTATGAGGCGCGGACGCCGTCGGATCATTTCCCGGTCGTCGTGCGGCTCGAATTCTGAGGAGGTTGTTCCGGCAGGGACTGATTCAAATGTAACGATAAGATGAAAAATGTATTTTTTGCCGCATTCTTCGGTGCTGCGTGTTGCCTGTCTGGATGCCGTCAGGAGGCTGTGGCTCCCGTACCGGGGGAGCATTATGCGTTTGCCGAAGAGATGTTCCGCAAGGTGTGGGACATGTACCGGGTGCCGGAATACGGCCTGTTTTCGGAATATTACCCCAATAGCTACCGTCCCGATGTAAACTATTTCGACGACGGGGCGAAAAGCACGCAGGAGGTTTCCTTCCTGTGGCCCATGGACGGGGTGTTCACCTCGGCGGTCGCGCTGGCCGAAGTCGATCCGGTGAAATACGGCTGCTATGTTGATTCGATGGTGATGGCTGTCGAGCAGTATTACGACGACGGGCGCATGCCCGCCGGGTATCAGGCCTATCCTGTCAGGATGGGCAAGGTCGACCGTTATTACGACGACAACGGGCTGGTCGGACTGGCCTACGTCGCGGCCTACGGCGTGACCCGCAATCCCGCGCACCTGGAAAAAGCCAAGCAGGTGATGACCTTCATCCTGAGCGGCTGGCGCCCCGACCACGACGGCGCCGTGTCGTGGCTCGAAGGGGTAGAGAACCAGAAGCCGGGGTGCGCCAACGGTAAGGCGATGCTGCTGGCGCTCAACCTGTACGGGGCAACGGGAGATCCCTATTACCTGACAGCCGGGCGCCATTTCTACGACTGGATGGAGGCCTACCTGCACGATCCGGAACTGGATATCGTCTGGAATTCCTGGCTCACGCAGCCCGAAGCGCGTCTGGACAAGGCGGTCTATTCCTATAATACGGGGTTGCTGTTGCAGGGTGCCGTCGCGTTGCATGGATATACCGGCGATCGGGTTTATCTGGATAATGCCCGCCGGCTGGCCGAAGGAGCCCGGAAATTCTATTTGCCGGAGACGGAGGACGGCGCGGCCGCGAACCGTGATTTGCCATGGTTCTATCTGGTGTTGTTGCGAGGCTACCAGGCTCTCTACGACCTCGACGGCGATCCGAAATACGTGGATATATTCATCCGCTGGATGGATTGGGCGCGCCGGAACGCACGGGATGCCGCCGGGCTGTTTTACAACGACTGGTCGGGGAAGAAAGACGAATCGGCCACACCCAAATGGCTGCTCGACGAGGCTTGCATCCCCGAGTATTTCGTCCGTGCGGCTTTGATCCGCAGGGAAGTCGTGCCGGCCGCCTTGCCCCGGTAGGATCGTTTCCGCATCGGGCGGGCGGCAATGTTCGGCAGGCTTCCCCGGCAGGAATGGGCGTGCCGGTGCGGGATGGGTGCGCTCCCGGGTGACAATCGCATGATAATTTTGCCCGGCCAGCATCTATAGACGAAATAAATGCTATTTTTGCCGCAAAATCCGACCTATGAATACGAAAGCCAAAGGTTACCTTCTGGGTGCTGTCGCCGCAGCTACTTACGGCATGAACCCGCTCTTTGCCCTCCCGCTCTACAAGGCGGGGATGGATCCCGATTCGGTATTGTTTTTCCGCTATCTTTTCGCCATCCCGCTGTTGGGCATCATGCTCAAGGCCCGCGGCCGGGATTTCAAGCTGCACCGCCGTGAGATCGTGCCGCTGGTACTCCTGGGATTGCTGGTCGCCCTTTCGTCCCTGTCCTTGTTCCTGAGCTACAATTACATGGATGCCGGCATCGCCTCGACGCTGCTGTTCGTATATCCTATTTTCGTAGCGTTGATCATGGCCTTCGGCTTCCGGGAGAAGCTCTCCCCGCAGACTGCATTGTGCATCTTGCTGGCATTGGCCGGTATCGGGCTGTTGTTCAAAGGCAGTGACGGTTCGACACTCAATATCACGGGGACGGTTCTGGTGATGGTTTCGGCTTTGTCCTATGCAATTTATATCGTCGGCGTGAACCGTCCGGTGCTGAAATCCGTTGCGACGCTCAAGGTGACATTCTACGTCCTGCTTTTCGGGTTGCTGCTTTACGTTGTCCGGCTGGATTTCGGCATGGCAGTCCATGTGCCCGATAAATGGTACCTGTGGGGGAACCTGCTTGCACTGGCCGTTTTCCCGACGGCGATCTCGTTTTTGTGTACAACCAGCGCCATCCAATACATCGGTTCGACACCGACGGCAATCCTCGGTGCCTTGGAACCTGTCACGGCGGTCTTCTTCGGGGTGATGATCTTCGGGGAGACCCTCACGCTGAGGATATGTTGCGGTATCCTGTTGATTATCATTGCTGTGAGCCTGATCGTCGCGGGAAATCGGGTAGCGGTTTACCTCGTGCGGTTCAGAAAACTTTTCCCGCGGCTTCCCCTGAAAAAGGCAGGCCGCAAAGGTTCCGACAGCCCTGACCGCCAGGATGGGGAATAGCCGGGGGAGGCCACCGGAGCAGTGCATATCCGAGATGCCGCTCCGGCATCTGGCCCTGCAAAGCAAAAGACCGATAACCATTGATTATCGGTCTTTTGCTTTGCCCCCCCCCTCAGGGGAAATGGCTTCGTTTTGTAATGTGTTTATAATTAAAGCATTGTGTGCTTTTGCCTTTCGTAGGTTATGCATAGGTTACAGCGTTTTGCCGTAGTTTGTCGCAATTTCAGTTTTTGAGTTACAGATGAGTTGTAATATTTCATCTCTATTTGGAATCTCAAGATTTTTATCTAAATTTAAGTAATTAATATGTAAAGTTGCAGCTTTTTATAAATTACAATTTTGATCTTAATAATGATATATCTTTACTAGTTGATTTGCAGGTAAGTTCTTCTAATACTTTCTTTTCTGTTTCGGGTGTCCAGTATATTTTTAATTTTTCTTTGGCTCGGGTTATGGCTGTATATATTATGTTATGTGTAATCAATTCTTCGATCTCATTCGTAATCACAATCTTAACTGAATTATACTCCAATCCTTGTGCTTTATGGATTGAAACGGCATAAGCTATCTGGAATGGGACAACGGTATCTGAAGATTCATCGTCATCATCTGTACTTTTAAGCCGATTCACATTGAATCTGATAATGGAATTTCCTGTATCGCTTATTCCGACTAGTTCGAAATCGAAATCATCAGCATCCAATTCGTTTATGGAGACATCAATTATTTCGATGTCAAATTGTATCACATCTTCGGATTTTTCAATCCGTACTATTCGACCTTTCAGATTATTGTAAATTAGTGGAGCAAATCGATTACTCTCATTGAATAAAATAGGATCTCCGACTTTATAGATTTGTACACCCCATTGTATGGGGGGATGATTATTACAACTCTGCAAAAAACGATTGATATTGTTTATTCCATATAAGCCATCATAGTTTAAGCATAGGATAATTTCATCCTCCTCCGATTGTTCGAAAATGGATTCATTCAATGTAGTAGAATAGTCATTTCTAGTAATATGCTCTAAAATATCCGCTTCTATATTCCTGATTTTACTCCAAAGAGCCAATAAATTTTGATTCTTACTTCGATATGGTTGCTCTAAAACTGAAATTGCCGATTGGGGTACAACTGCCTTTGCGACACCAAACCAATTTCCAAAGAGAATCGATTCGATCTGGAAAATATCGCCAACTAAAATCAATAATTTGAATGTTGCAGCATTTAATACATCAAGCATGTCTTTATTGCTGACCGTGCTACATTCATCAATAAATAATAAGTCACACGTTGTATCACGATTTCCGTAGCTAAGAAATTTGGTGATGGTTTTATAAGTACAATTTGCGGCATTGACTTTTCTTTTTAGATTGTCGACTGCCGGGTTTGTATTTGCTAAATAGATTTTCTTCTTATCGTTGAAAAAATTTGATATATGATTAATCATGGTAGATTTTCCCGTTCCGGCCGATCCGTATATTAGGGCAACTTTGGAACTCGTAAATATTATTTTTAAAGCCTTTTTTTTCTCGTCACAATCGATCAGATAAGTTGATGAACGTAACCATGCATCAACTGAATTTGTATAGTTATCGATTCCTTTAGTGGAAAGTTCTTTGATGTGCCGAATTATGTTGATCGTATCTTCTTCATATCCTTTTATATAAATATGTCCGAGGTATTTCTGAACTAGTCGATGTTCATGTTTAGGAAGATATAAGCTATCGTTATATTTTTGTATTAGTTCATCTATATGTTCAAAATAAACTACGTCTTTTTCTGTTGTATATAACTGTCCTTTTATTTCGATATTATTCCGAATGAATCGAGCAAATAATTCATGCTCCCGATCGGTGTTGTCAATACATTGAAATAGGTCGGAGAGTTTTGGATTATGGTTGATCAGAGATGTGTTAAACGGAATTTTATCAAATGGGATGCAGCCGTATTGAAGATGTAATCCAGACAATAAGTTGCAGCGTTCGGCATTATATTGTTGTTTTATAATTTTGTTGTTCAATCTGTAAAGTAGATATCTTATAATGTTATATCCTGATTGTTTAGATTCCGATAATTCACGACAACGATCCAGTATTTGCAGGAAATGTCGACTTTTAGCAGTATGAGCGATTTGAACTTTTACTGATTGATAATAATCAATGGGGGAATCTATGAATTCAATCAGGTTTAATCCTGTTTGTCTTAAAAATTTCATTATTTCTGATATTTCATTAGTTCCGCCCAATTTTGGATGAGATCCGAAAATATCAGCAAAATTATTTAATTCACAAGGTCTGATTGAGACTTCCCATTCATCAATAATCTGGATAGGCATCTTTTTACCAAGAATCCGTATATTGCTATTGCTTATTTGAAGTTTTACAGCATAATTAGTCAATATATCGCATTTAGTAAATGCAATGAGTCGGTCAAACTTACTTGTCCTGTCACTAGCTAGCGTAAAGGTAACTTCATAGTATATTTGCCCATTGACAAAGAATGGTCTGGTTTTCTGTATATAATATCTATCCTTATAAGGATCAGTGGTTCTTAGGTAGGGAGGTTGTTGCAGTTGATCGGCTATTTTTTCATAATACTCTTTTAGAACCGTATCTGTATTAAGTGGAAATTCCTCGATATTCTCGAGAACCTTCAAGTTGTGGATTGATCCCACATAGGATTTTATTTTTAATAAATACTCATAATATTTGAGCATTAACCGTTCGGAATTCTCTGGAGCGAGTGTGTAATGCGATGCTGTAATTTGTAAAAGTTTGTGAAATTTAGAGAGAAAATTTAAATTTCCTCTCGTATGTATAAATTGATTTGCTCTTTTTATATTATCATAGGTTATATCAATGTCATGCCCATTACTGAACGCTTTTAAAGCTATGTGTTCAACAAAGTTTCGAAGCTGAGATAATATATTCTGTGACAAGAATCCCCGATCACTATTATGAAATGTTTTTATATTAGCACAAATTACATTATTGATATTCATAATGTACGTGTCAACTTTTTCCATAACAGAGATCTTTGAAATTAAACTTAAAAGTTACTAAATATACAAATAATATAGGGAAATAGCCGTTGTAATATTAAATATTATCCCCCAAAGTAAATTTTAAGTATTGCTGTTAATACAGTGATACTCCGGCTGAAGCAAATTGTTTTGCGTGTAAGTCTTTTGAGATGGGTGCGTAGAGTTAGATTATGACGCTCGATGTGATTAGTTCCATAGAGCGATGTGCGATGAATGGATTTGTCAATTAAAGATTTGTAGTTGCGTAACCGATCCGTGTATATGCGTTTCGCTTCAGCTATATGGAGGGTTTCGGTTACAACGCTTAAAGTGGAGTTGGTTCTTGCTCCGATATTGAAACTCACAACCTCTTTGGATTTGCGATCCAGCGCATAGGCGATCCATATGTGATTTTGTTTCCGCTTGATAAAACTCTTTATCTCGTCTACTTCATAGATGCGGTGCTTCACAATAGGGGGATGTGAAATTCGCTTTCCAATGTGTATTATGCGTTTGAGAAGGGTGGTGGCAGAAATCTGTAAAATCCGTGCTGTACTTCGGATGCCTGTACCTTCTTTGGTGTAAAGAATTATTTTCTCGTTCAATTCGGGTGAATAAGCATTGTACGTATATTCTTCCTGTTATTTCCTATGACAGTATTTACATTGATACCTTTGAGTGCCGTTGGCTTGTCGCCCGTCTTTTTTACACTCGTGTCCGCAAAATCTGCAAATCATTAGCCCCTAATCTGTAACATGAAGCCCGGTTAACCCGGACATAAAATCATTTAGCTCAGTTTTCGGGGTGCAAAAATAATAAAGACGACCCGAAGATCGTCTTTATTTCTGTGTATTTTTGGGACTTAGTAATGATTTTCAGTTTGTTATGGGCTTAGCCCCTAAACTGTTACATTACCCAAAAACAAAAAGACCGATAATCATTGATTATCAGTCTTTTGCTTTGTACCCCCTCAGGGGCTCGAACCCTGGACCCCAACATTAAGAGTGTCGTGTCTCCTGCGCGGACAAAAACTTCGTTTTCGTCCGTAACCAACTGAGCTAAAGAGGCATCAATCGTTATCCGATTGCGAGTGCAAAGGGCTAATAAGGTAAAGTGTATAACAAAGTGTATAACAGAAATATTGGTGTAACTTGTTTGCAGTTAATAAATTAATATTGATAAATGGATAAAGTTTATGTGGTAGGAAATCGGCGAAAAATTTTTCCCTCTCGCCGTTCGTCTGTTTTCGGCAATTTTCAGTAGCTTTTGTTTCTATAAAGAAAAAATCCCCGACCGTATGGCCGAGGATATATGCTACAAGTACTTTAATTGACCGTGTGACGCAATTTCAAAAAATTCATTTTATATAGCCCTTAAAAATTATGTCACTTGATTAACAAAGCATCGTATCGTGTTTGATAATCATAGTTAAACAGTTCTTCATCGGAGCAATCCTTTTTTAATATGCAATCCAACTCAAAACCGCTACATATTCCATATCCCAAATATCTACTCTTTATTTGAATCAATTTTCTCCGTTTGAGATTATTCGTACAATTGTCATAAACTTTTTTGAATGGCATCGGTAATTGTGCTGATACTTTTCTACGTTCAGCCATCCATTTATCCCAATAGCGCATATCATTTTTTAATGCACATCGCTTTTCTTCCACGCTATATTCCTCATAATCTGAATTAATCACATCAAAGAAATCCGAATATGCTCTATGTATCATTTTATCTGGAATCAACCTATGTCGTTCTGTCGGCTGATAATTGGAATCACCCAAAATAAAATAGTAATCCAATAATGAAATCAATCTCTGCTTATAGCTTTCTATGAAGAAATCGCCATACGCCATTGGTGCTCCAGACCCACCATGTTTCCCGACAACTATTTTATCGCATACATCATATAAGGTTTCTTCATATTCTTTCCATGCACAATGTTCCGACGCTAAAATATCCTTAAACTCATTGTTACAATCCAACAGTCGATAGTTATAAAATACCACCTTGCATTCCTGTAATTTGGTCGCCAACGATGCGTGCATATTATAATCCCATTGCGAACCGAGTGAGTAGGATAATAATGAATCAATTTGTTCCGAAAGTCTTTGATAACGTTCTATTTCCGTGGTGGAACAATTAAGAGGGTAACATTCATTAATGCGCCAAAGAATCATATCTAAATCATCTTGATAAGGTGTTGTTCCATTCGCAAACCACAATGCAACAAAATCATTTACCGCAATAATATGGGGTATATCTCGGAAATACTCGATTCTATCATAAAATCCGTAACGTTCAGTAAGATGCAAACTGTCGAATCGCCGTTGATATTCAGCTATCTTGTCTTTCGACGGCTTCCCAAATAAGTAAGGGATAGAATCGGCATTTCTCCACTTAAACTTGAAATGGACGGTATCATAAGATGTCTTGATTGTAATTTCAATTGAATCCTTTTCTGTCTGCTCAATCTGCTTTACTTGTCTATTGCCACATCCAAGCATCATTAAGCCAACAACAAGTATCAGTATGCAGTTCTTCATTTTCTGTGACGCAATTATAGAATGTTCAATTTATATCTCCTTAAAAATTATGTCACTCAATTTTTACCGATTTTTCAATGAGTGTACTCTCCCCGTCATTCCATTCGACTGTTTGAATGATTACATATCCTTTCTTGTTAGGATGAGGTCGTACAACATCACTCGGCGGATTCAAAGCGTCATAATCAACATGCAATAGCTTTTTCCATTGATTAGTACGTGATAATGAATAAACCGTATATCTACATATTCGGCTAACGGCTCTTTCATTAAAACCTATTTCATCCGTACCGTCACCATTCAAATCGCCCTCGTTGGTTAATCGCTCAATCTGAAATTCGGTTTCTATGGCAGGAATTGTTGGATTGCTGAATGTTATATTATTGAATTTTCCATCATCTACTTCATCAAGGCTGTAATATTTAGCAGAATTCGATTCGCTATAAGCATATTCAATCTTTCCATCACCGTTAAAATCGCCTTTTATAGTATCTCGTTCGTAAATATCTCTTACAATCAAATCAGTCTGTTCTGTTTGGCTTATTTTGTTTTCGACAACTATGTTTGGTTGTGTTCTATTGCCACAACCAACAATCAGTAAGGCGAATATGGGGAGTAAGTAGTTTTTCATCTTCTGTGACACAATTTCATAAAAATTCATTTTATATACCCCTTAAAAATTATGTCACTCAATTTCGTTTGACATATTCTTTCTTAATCAATCGCTTTTCTAATTTGTAAGTAAAAACAGAATCTATAAAATTATCATATTCCTCTATACGAACTAATTCATACATGGGATAACTGTTTTTCTCTTTTGCTTTTTGATAAATTTTCCGTTTCCCTGTCATACCTAATGTCGTAACAGTTATTTTTCCTCCTGCTATTTCTGCAAAATCGTTTATTTCAGATATAAATGGCTCGTAATTGATTGGCTCATAAGTAGCATCGTTAGTCTTTTCATAAAACCGATAACAATTACAATCTTTTCCTCCTTTACCCCACATATTAAGTGCTAACATTTGTCCGTTATCTACAAAAAAGAAAGGAAGCCATATTTGTAAATATGAATCTTTATCCTTGTCTGGTGTGAAATACTCTTTGTCTGGTATGGGATACTCGATTTCATATACACACGATCTGTCAAATTTGATAGAATCATCCCACGCAATTCCGAACAATTCATCCACAAAGAAGCGATCATGCGTTATTGAAAATTGAGTATCTTTCTTCTTGAAATTTATAATTGCTGGGCCTACTATCTTTCCCAAATATGCAATATCATTAGGGTACCATAGAACAGACACTCGATAGCCGTTTATACTGTTCTTATAACGAATACGAACAAGCGTGTCCATCTTGTTCTCTCGAATAAATGGATGTCGGGCTTTTGCTAATGATAATTTTAATTCCGTATCCCTCAATAACTGTTTCATTGAATCTACTATGTGTAAGTGTTGCTTGCTTATAGAATCAAATGCCTTTATATATACCTGCTTGACGGAATCCAATTTATGAGTAAAAATAGCCTGCACCTGTTGCTGGCGTTGATTGCCACACCCGACAATCAGTAGTGCAAGTAGTATTAGTATGCAGCTCTTCATCTTCTGTGACGCAATTATGAAATGTTCTGTTTATATAGCCCCGTTCAAAATATGCCACTTTTCTGTCTCCACTTCCTTGACTGTATTATCAACAACTTGCAATACGCCTTGTAATACCTCTTTATTGTCGCTGGTTTTTATCTCTTTCACCAAGTATGCTTTCAGTTGTCGTAAGGTTTTAAGAGATTCTAAAATATCCCCTTTTGCTTTATAGATTCCAGCCTTATACATTTTGCTTACAGAATAAGCAAAAACAGGATCAGACCCTGCTTTCGATAAGATTTCAGGCATTCTGTTCGCTAAATCAAATGCCTTTCCCCACATCTTGGCCTCTCGATAGAAATCGGCTAAATTCTTCACCAAATCAGTATAGTGTTCTGGGATATATTGTTTCCCATTTACACCAATCATTCCCTCTGTCAACATAAAATCAAGCTCTAAATCTCGAATAATCAATTCGTAAGCCTCTTGCTCTGGCAGTAAATTGGCTGCCATTCCTGCAATTATTTCATAATGAAATAGGTAACGAGCTGTGGAATGTTCCAATGCAATCAAAAAATAACCTCTATTCTTATCTACTCGATAAAGATCGAACGCCTCTTTGATTTTTTCTTCATTACATAATCGAATAAATGTATGCCACACTAAATCCGCAGAGTCTCGCATCTGTTGCATAGCCTTTGTATCGAAATCATCGCCTTGCAATAATTGAGCGACTTCATCCTGCGTCTTGGAGGCGTCACCAAGTATTGCTCGGCTCATGCTATCCAACTCAATCAAACGTGCGGCAATCCCATTTGTGGGCTTTATTGGCCATTTTTCTGTATTGGGTTGATTGCCACACCCAACAATCAATAAGGCGAATATGGGGAGTAAATAGGTTTTCATCTTGTGTGACGTATTTTGTAAATATTTCCATTATATAGCCTGTGAAAATTATGTCACCAACGAACAAATAAACTTTCTCCAACGAATCGCTCAATTGGAGAAAGTCTATATGTCCCTTGTTCTATTTCTGTTTGATAATCAATTTTGAATTGATATTGTCAATAGTAACCGTTCCGAAACGTTCCAGAACTGTCTGGCCGAGTAATAGCGGAGCCTGCTGGTTGTGGACAACCGAAGCATCAACATTACGCAGAATGGCATCGCCAATCTTGATTTCACGCAGACGGATTGTCGTACCCTCGTGAATCTCGCCAGTTGCCACGCTGTAATATTCTTTGCCCTTAATATCGTCTGATTTTAAATAGCCATTTTTAAGCATAAAATTAGCTTCCACCGAGGAGATTGTAACCGTACTTGCCCCCGTATCGAAAAAGAATTTTAAAGGCAATTCATTAATCGTACAAGGTATTTCATAAAGTCCGCTATGCATTTTTTTCATCTGTCATGCGGAAAAGATATGTCAAATAAAGACGAGGGGAAATTACAATCGCATACCATAGAGTTATTTGCATATGATGGTATCGATGTGAATAAATCGAATGTAGATTTTGCCATTTTGACGCATCATAAAAATATATTTCAACCTGCTATTGGGGCTCCGATATTAACACTTGGAACAGTTATAAAATCTGTAGACAAGTATTATGTTTGTATTCAACAAAGATGCGATTCGGTGAGAATTAAGGAGGAAAGACGATTCTTATTTTTACCTTTAGAAGAAAAAGGCGAATATCCGTTAATTGTGAATAATGAATTGAAATTATTTCCAAATAAATCTTCATTTGCAATAAAAACAGTGAAATTCAAGCCAAAAGAAGGTGCTACAATTATTCAAGCATCAAAAAAGGAGGACAAATATGTATTCTATTCTTCCTATGGAGAAACTTATGAGTGGGTGGTAGACTTAAAAGAAATGCAAGCACAACGTATTTTAAACAGTTACTGTGCACAACTGTCTCGCGTAGGATTGAATGAATCCGAATGGTTAAGACTTATCGCAAAGCAATAATATAGGCTATGTCAGATATTTTTTCTCAAACTAAAAGATCGGATATAATGTCAAAAATATCAAGTAAAGACACTAAACCGGAAATTTTAGTTCGTAAGTTCTTATTTTCAAAAGGATTCAGATATCGTATTAATGTCAAAACATTGCCGGGTAAACCTGATATAGTTTTGCCTAAATATAAAACAATAATATTTGTGAACGGATGTTTTTGGCATGGGCATAATTGCAAAAAGGGAAAATTACCATCCTCAAATACAGATTTCTGGAAGGAAAAAATATCAAACAACAAATCGCGAGATGCCAAAAATTCCGATTTACTTGTAAAACTCGGCTGGAAAGTTATAATTATATGGCAATGTGAAATTAGTAAGATTGATAATAGGACAAAAATACTTAATAAGCTACTGGAGGATATTAAACAATAATAATCACGAGATATTAAATCTAAAATATAAATGCATTAATCGGGAAAATATAGAAAAACTTATTCTATAATTCCGATTTTTGTCTTATCGTTGCGTTTGAAGAGTTCTTTGAAGGTTACGCAACGTACAGAAAAATAATGCAGCAGATAACTAACTTAATCGTAACCTATTACTATTATGAGTAATAAACTTATGCTCATTTCCAACAAATTACACTCTTTTCGTAACTTCTTACCACGGCTTTTTCATTTAAGAAATATTGTTCATCGCTTGTAATTGTAGTAAAAATGCTTATATTCGTGCACAGCGATGCGGAAGCACCGCCTTAGGTGTTTCTTCTTATCGTTCATTTTTATTTTTTTTATAGGCGGAATTCAATAGAATATGATGTTGATATTGTCTTCCGCCTTTGTTTTTGCAATAGCAAAAATACGATTTATTTCGTTGATATACAACTTTTTATACGCAATATTACTAAAAAAGAAACACCTTGACTGTCTTCGTGGCAGCATCATGACTCATTTGAGAAAATTTGTATCCTCAGTCCCTGAATACCGCAGAACAAGCAGAGGAAACTTCAAACACAAACTTGAAGATATACTCATGCTCGTAATATTGGGCAGACTCAGCAAGTGTATTACCAGAGCTGAAATACTTCAATTTGGCAAACGTCACTTGAAACGCCTGCAGTCGAAAGGGTTATTTCCGTATGGGTTACCCTCAGAAGCTACGCTCTGCCGTGTGTTTCAAAGCATCGACGATGAAAAGATGGCTGATCGAATGTCTGCTTTTGCAGAGGTTTTCCGCAAGGAAATATCCGCTTCGGCAACTGACATCATTTGTATTGTTGGCAAGGCCATGCGAGGTACCTTGTACGACAACGGACGCAACCCTAATATCGTCTCTGCATATTCACTCCGTTCCAGCTTTACTTTGGCTACTGATGTTTGCAAAGAGAAAAGTAATGAAATCAAATCCGTGCCCCGACTATTGGATAAACTAGATGTGTCAGGATGTGTCGTCACAGCAGATGCCATGTCATGCCAAAAGGGGATAATAGACAAGATTAGAGGTAAAGGAGGCGACTTCGTGATCGAACTCAAGGCGAATCAAAGATCTTTGCGCTATGGGCTTGAAGACTCTATAAAAGCCACCACCCCAACTGATATCTACAAGGAAGGTCCATACTTGGAACACGGCAGGATTGAGTCAAGGGTATGCCGTATATTCCGTGGGGAAGAACTGATTGCCGACAGGGAGAAATGGAATGGAAATTTGACAGTTATAGAAATACTCACATCTACGGAGAAAAAGTCTGATGGCAGAAGTACGTCTGAACAGCGACTGTATATTTCAAGCCTGGATAGCAGTGCAGAGCGGCTTAGTCAGATAACCAAACAGCATTGGGCTATTGAAAGCATGCACTGGGATCTTGACCGCAACCTCCGCCAGGACAGCATAAAGCGTAAGGCTGAACGAGCGGCTAGGAACCTGGATACAATTCAAAGGATGGTGTTGGCACTGATTGCCGTTTGGAAGAACAGAAGGAAAAAAATATCAGATAAGCAAAAGGGAACGGCGCAGATAATAAGGGAGCTGGCGGTAAGCTTCACTAACGTGTTGCATTTTCTGGCTCAAAAATGAGAAAAATTCAGATTTGATATATTCGTAACGCATTGATTACCAATAATGGTATTTCCGCCCATGCCGCATTGGCATGGGTATGGGAATGGTACGCCCAATTCAAAGCTTAAATGAAAAAGCCGTGACTTCTTACGACTACAGACAAAAATACAAATAAAAATACAACGGCTTGTCAAATTGGATAAAAAACGTCTATATCGCAAATCTTAATTCCCTGTATCGCAAAGACAACATTAACTTATTCTTCTGATTATCAATCATAATAATATTCAAAATAGATACTCTACATTTTTCTTTTTGGGGATCTTCTTCAAATTTGGCGGTATCCCCCTCCTGATCCGCTTCTCTTTTGGGGATATAATGATACTAGATAACAGGCGGAACACCTTTAAATCCCCTGTCATGTATTATATTATCATGGATAGCCAGTTTTTGTTATCGCGGAGGGGCGGTGAAAAGAAAAAATGATTGCGGAAGGAGGCCGTGAAACCAGTCTCCGGAAAACAGGATACGACGGAGATCAGATACTGTGAAAAAAGAAAAAAATCCCCACCGGAGATGAATGAACCGGCAGGGAACGTAAC